>WNGF01000186.1_pt1 | contig 138329 bp, 110 predicted proteins | sample 5400641 | NCBI WGS metagenome assembly WNGF01 (sample SAMN13153371, study PRJNA577476) | soil metagenome | isolation source: 80 cm soil or saprolite under grassland replicate 2 | place: USA:California | collected 2016-06-15 | reverse complement strand
GCCGCCGGTACTCGCGGTGGACCTCGTCTGGGTCCAGGACGTCCCAGCCGAGGGCGGCGATGATCGGCTCGATCAGCCCGGCTTTGGTGTTGGACTCACCGACGCGTTGGCTGGGCCGCTGGTAGCGGCCTATGCGTTCTACGCATTGCTTGAGGGTGTCCAACAGTTCTTGCATGGAGTCCTCCCGGTCGTGGGCAACACGCCGTGGTAAATGGAGCTTCCCGCATGGCCCGTGCGACCGTCCAGGATCATCGTGCTTTCGACCGGCCTACGGCAGAGCACCAGATTCTTTGTTTGGTGCCCGATGAGTTCGGGCCAGAAGGTTACTTGTTGGGGCACCAGGCGGCGCATACCAAGCCAGCGCGCAGGTCGGGTCGAGCTGTCCTCCAGGGAGTGGCACACGGTCGTGCGGTCGCCGCGGTCGTGCACGAGCCCGATCGCCTCGGCCATGCCGTGAAGCAGCTCGACGGCTGCCAGGGTCACGCCAGCTCGATCGCTCACCCGGGCCGCTGGGTGGCAATGGTCCGGAGCGGGGACCAGCTTGAGGGTCTCGACGAGCAGCCGCGCCTCAACGGCGGCCAGGTAGTCCGCTGCGGTCGAGCGCGAGGCCACGGTCGTCGGCCACCAGGTTCACCTGATGCCCAGGTGGGCAAGCAACCCGCCGTGGGAACGGCCTCGCCTTCGGCGCTGCAGGCGGTCCGGTGCGACGCAGCGATGCCGCCGGAATCAGCGCCCCGGGCGATGTCGGCGAAATCACCGCGAGCGCCTCACCGAGAACTGTCGCGACGGCTCACCGCTGACTCACAGGTGCTGGTCAGCGGCACGGCGACCGGGCTCCCAGCAAGTCAAGCATGGCCCATAGCACACTGGCCTCACTGACACAGCCTGTCACCACGGCCGCCAGCCTTGCTCACAGCTCGCCCTGGGGGTGCGCTGTCCGCGCGTCGGAGCCTGTCACGGCGCTATCAGGCCCTGCCCGCAGTCTTGTGAACATCGCCGTAAGCCCAGTGTGCGTTGCTGGACCGGTCCTGCGCCCAGCCGAAGGACCGGGATGTCACAGCCGCCCAAGGTTGAGTCGCCCGATATTCGACACCAATCTCAAGGACGCCGAGGCCTGGAGGGACCGAAATTGGGTGGACCGGCATGCGACTCACTGCGCCGTTAACCGCCCCTTGCTCGGCGGACAGGTCCGCAAGTCAGGCGTCCTGTGAGCTTCCCGTATAGCTCGCCGGCGTCAACTGACAGGCGAGGAGCCGACGAGCGAGGGGTTGAGCGCGGACGTGGACGCCATCAGGGCACGAGTCCGGCCAGCGTGCACCGAGCAAGGCGTTCCCGAGAAGGTCGAGGACCCGGCCATCATCGCCAACGTCGTAGCGCTCGCTTTCGAGGGCCTGACTACCGGCCACGTGGTGCGCGCGGACGGCTTCGGCCGCTGGCAGGAGCACGATCGCGAGGTCGACTTCTTCCTGGAGTACGACTGCGGCACCGAACCGCTCGACCGGCTGGCCGCCTACCACGAGCCGGCCGACATCACCGAGATCCCCACGCTCGTCCCGTTCTGGCTGCCCTCCTCGGGCCGGGAGGTCAGCGTCCGCGAGGCGCTGGCCACCGAGCAGCGCTGGGCCAGGGTGCGGTTCGTGGTCGCCACCGCCAGCCCGACGCTTGCTCTTGGCCCGGCCGAGGGCGCGTGGCTGCCGCTGAGGGGGACCTGGCCGCGCCGCCTCCTGGTCGAGCTGGACGACGAGGGGGGCTGACCGCCGTTGCCTGAGCGCAGGAACAGTCCACGAAGGCGATCCTCGGCTCCGGGCGTGGGGCATCCGCAGCGGGCAAGCGGCTTTGACCTTGCCGGGTGGCTTCGGCAATCGACGGTCGCCTCTGGCGTGCCTGAGAAGGTCGAGGATCGCGACAGGTTGCTGGCCATCGCCCGGCTGGTGTTGCCTAGGCTTCCCAAACAATCCGGATCAGCGAAGGGTCGAAGAAGCCGCCGCCGGGCCAAGGCTTCCGGCTCCGGCCGGGCAGGACCACGATCTTCTTCACCAGAAGACGGATCACGTCACGCCTGAAGTCAACGTCCGCATCCTGCCAGACAGCGCGCAAGGTGCCATCGAGCGGGATTCGAGCCAGCGACCGGCCGCCTTGGATAGTCTTGAGCCGGTTATTCACTCTCTCCAGCGCTTTCTCCACAATGACTTTTGCTTCGGCATACTCCTGCCGGTTGAGCAGGCCGGAGGCGTAATCGGCGAGGATGTCGCGTAGCTTGTCCTTCCGAAGCTGTCGCTCGTTGAGGAGGTCTTGCAACTCCTCATTATCGGTCTGTGTCGCCAGAACCGACAGGAAGTCGGGCGAGTCAAGGCGACGTAGGACGGCCTCTGTCACCAATTCCTCAAGAGGATCAGCGTTGCGGAACACCTTGCCGCAGCCACGGTGACTGCTGTCTTTAGGGCACATATACCGATGGTAGATGACCCCTCGTCGAGGATCATGCAGGTTCTTGCCGACCATTGGCGTATCGCATCGACCGCAGACCACGATGCCTGAGAGCAGATAGCGACGCGGCGTGACAGTGAGCGTCGGCTTCGAGTCGAGGGTGATTTGGAGCAACTCCCACTCGTCCCGAGAGATGATGGCGGGCCATTGCGCCGGATACTCTACGCCGAGATGGGTACGGATACCACAGATACGCGGGCTCGTGAGAATCGTGCGCAGCGTGGTTGGGTGCCATTCCTTGCCTTTGGCGGTCTTGATGGGGCGCTCGCGCCAATCCTGGATGATGCTGTTAATCGATTCCCCGTTAATGAGTCGCCTGGTCGCCTCTCGGACGTTGGCGGCTTCCGACTCTACGATCTCCTTACAGTGCTTGTCGTAGCCATAGGGCCGGGTGCCGCCATTGAACATGCCTGCCTCAGCCTGCACGAGCTTCTTTGCCTTCTGGCGCTTGCTGGTCCTCATCGACTCCTTCTCAGCATTGATGGCGGCGCCGATGGCCTCATGAATACCTTCCTTGGTCGAAAGGTCGTAGGCGATATCATCGGGCGTGAGGATGTACTTGAGTTCAGTAGTGAAGGCAAGCTGAAACAGATGAATCGAGCGCCAGAGGTTGCGGTTCAGCCGGGAATCCTCGGTAACCGCGATGGCGTCACCCTGATTGGCCTGGACCGCCGCAAGCAGACGCTCGTAGGCGGGACGGTAGGCATCATCGTCGAAGGCGCCAATGTCGTTATCGACGAACTCGCCAGCGACCTCATGTCCCTCAGCCTCACACCATCGGCGCAAGATGCGTAGCTGAATGTCGGTGTTCTCTACGTTGCCAACATCCTCGCGCGAGATCCGCGCGTAGAGCAGGACACGGAGCTTGCCCACGATCTTGGCCACCATGCGGATCCCTCCCTTCTATCGGATTCTACCAAGGTCAGGTACCTAGTGGAATACCGTAGGGGCCACCTTCACCGACCTCCAGTCGCGGGACACCACCTACACGGTGCAGGCGCTCGACGCGGCCGGCATGGCCTGCCGGGTGACGACCACCGCGAACAGCGGGCGCTACCGGATCGTCACCGACTACCTGGCCGACCCGGACCGTGCCACCGTGCTGCTCCACACGAGCTTCCAGCCGCTGGTCGGCGGCGGCGGCGGCTACCGCCTCTACGTGCGGTTCGACCCGACCGTGAACGGCAACGGGGGCGGGGGCCCGGACAACGCCGGCGCCGATACCGGCACGGTGGACGTCACGACCGGCCACCCGGTGCCGGTCGCCGGCGACCCCAGCACGGCGACGATCGCGGCCAACCGCGACTACGCCGGGCCGGTCTTCGCGGCGCTCCGTCCCTCCACACCGTTCACCCAGGTGACCAGCGGTTTCGCCGGCACCGACTCGGACGGTCTGGTGCAGCTCGACAAGGACCGCGCGCTCACCGTCACCCACGCCGACGCGGTCGCCGGCAACCTCGTCCAGACGGCCAGGGTCGACCTCGCCCGCTCGCCCGAGGTCACGCTCGCGCTCGGCTTCGGCGCGACCCAGGCGGAGGCGGTGGGCACCGCCGGCGCGAGCCTCGCCAGCCGCCTGGACGCGCTGCTCGCCCGCTACACCGCCGGCTGGGCCGCCTACGACGAGAGCCTGCGCCCGCCCGGCCGCGCCTTCCGCGGGCTGCCGCCGGACTCCCGGCAGGCGCTCACCCGCGCCTACTACCTCTCGGCCAACGTGCTCAAGGCCTCGGAGGACAAGACCTTCCCCGGCGCGGTCGTGGCCTCCCTGGCCTCGCCGTGGGGGCAGGCGGTGGCCGCGGGCAGCGCGAACCTCACCTACTTCGGCTCCTACCGCGAGGTGTTCGCCCGCGACCTGTACGAGACCTTCACCGGCCTGCTCCTGGACGGCGACGTGGCCACCGCGCGGGACACCGTGCGCTTCCTGTTCGAGCGCCAGCAGCTCCCCGACGGCTCGATGCCGCGGAACAGCCTGGTCAACGGCAAGCCGGCCCCCGACACGTTCGGGACCCAGCTCGACGAGGTCACCTACCCGATCCTGATGGCCCTGCAGGCCGGCATCACCGACGGGGCGCTCTACCGTGCCCACGTCAAGCGGGCGGCCGACTTCGCGGTCAGCCATGGGCCGAGCTTCGGGGCCGAGCGCTGGGAGGAGCAGAGCGGCTTCTCGCCGTCGACGATCGCGGCCGAGGTCGCCGGGCTGACCGCGGCGGCCGCCATCGCGGACCAGGCGGGCGACCACGCCTCGGCCCGCGTCTACCACGGGGTCGCGGACGACTTCCAGCGCTCGGTGAAGGGCTGGACCATCACCACCAACGGTCCCAAGAGCCCGCAGCCGTACTTCATCCGGCTCTCCAAGACGGGCGACCCGAACGCGGCCATCGCCTACAACGTCGGCAACGGCGGCCCCACCCTCGACCAGCGCGAGGTCATCGACGCCGGCTTTCTCGAGCTCACCCGCCTCGGGCTGTTCCGGGCCGACGACCCCGACGTGGCCCGCTCGCTCCAGGTCGTCGACGCGACGATCAAGTCGCAGACCCCGAGCGGGCCGGGCTGGCACCGCTACAACGGCGACGGCTACGGCGACGGGAACGACGACGGCCACCCGTGGGCCCCGACCGACCGGGGCAACGGGCACCTCTGGCCGGTGCTGGCGGGGGAGCGGGCCGAGCACCACGTCGCGGTCGGCGACCGGGCGGCTGCGCTGGCGCTCGCCGACGCGATGCGCCGCTTCGCCGGTGGCGCCGGCCTCATCCCGGAGCAGGGCTGGGAGAACGCGGACCTGCCGCCGTCCCCGTTCGGGACGCCGCCCGAGGTCGCCTCGATCGGCTTCGCAGGCGGCCAGCCGGCCGGCTCCGCCTCGCCGCTGGCCTGGTCGGCGGCCCAATTCGTGCGGCTGGTGCGCGACCTCGACAGCCAGCGCCTGCTCGAGCAGCCGGCCGACACGGTGGCGCGCTACGTGACCCGCACGCAGCGGGCCACGGCCCTGACCGTGACGGCGCCGCCGGACCGGACCGCCGTGCCCGGCTCGCCGGTGACCGTCACCGGCACCTCCTCGCCCGGCAGCACCATCGACGTGTCGGCCACCAACACCGACAAGGACTCGGAGAACACGGTGACCACGACCACCGCCGGCCCGGACGGCGCCTGGAGCGTGGACGTGCCGGTCAGCGGCGGGACGATCGTCCTCGACGTGGTCGCGACCGCCGGCGACGGCGGGACCGCGCACGTCCGGCGCACGGTCGTGCTCGACTTCACCCCCGGCACGGTGCTGCTGGACGTCGCCGACCCGGACGGCGACGACAACGGGCCCGGCAACTACGCCTACCCGACCTCCTCGAACTTCCACCCGGGCGCGTTCGACCTGGAGCGCTTCCAGGTCCTCGACGACGGCGCCAACGTGATCTTCCGCGTCCAGACCCGGGACCTCTCGCCCACGTTCGGCAGCCCGCTCGGCGCCCAGCTCGTCGACGTCTACGTCCATGACCCGGCCGCCGCCCAGACCTCCACGGCGGCGTCGTTCCCGCAGCGCAATTACGCCATCGCCAGCGGGTCGGCCTGGAGCCGGCTCATCGAGGTCCAGGGGTTCGGGCAGCGCTACGTGGACGCGGGCGGGACCACGCTCAGCTCGGTCACCATCAGAGCCAACGAGATCTCCCGCTTCATCACCTTCAGCGTGCCCAAGGCGACCCTCGGCGGCCAGCCCGGGCCGGGCTGGGGCTTTACGGTGGTTCTGACCGGTCAGGACGGCTTCAGCGCCGACCAGGCCCGTGGGTTCGCGCCCACCCCCCAGGAGTTCCTGTTCGGGGTGTGCGCGACCGCGTCGACGGACCCGCACTGCGCCGCCGACCCGGGCAGCGTGCCCAAGGCGATGGACGTGCTGACGCCGGCGGGCGTCGCCCAGTCCGACGAGCTGGACTACACGGTTCACCAGCCGGTGACCCTGCAGGGCGTGACGATCCAGCCGTAGGTCCCGCCCCGTGCGCTACCGCAAGGCGGAGTACGCCGCGGCGCCCAGGCCGATGGCCACGACGGCGAGTCGCAGCCCCCGGTCGGACAGCCGGCGCGCGATGACCGCGCCGAGCGTGCCGCCGAGCGCGGTGCTCGCGCCGAGCACCAGCGCGGCGCTCCAGACCACCGGGCCGAAGAGCGCGAACGCGACCGCCGCAACCCCGTTGACGACGATCGTGAGCGAGGTCTTCAGCGCATTGGTGCGCTGCAGGGAGTCGTGCAGGAACAGGCCGAGCACGCCGATCAGCAGCACCCCGATCGCGGCGCCGAAATAGCCCCCGTACAGGCTGATGAAGAGCACGGCCACCAGCAGCGGCCAGCGCTCGCGAACCGCGGGCGGCGCGGTGGCGCGACCCTCCCCGGCGAGGGCGCCACCGCGCCGCCCGGGGCCGCCGCCGGGGGCGGTCGTGCCGGGGCCGCGTGGTCCCACCGGGGTGGGCACGGCCGGCGGCTTGGCGCGGCCCGGCGTCCGCACGTGCCTGGCCAGCCACGGCTGCACCAGCGTGAGCAGCGCAGCGGTGCCGATCAGCAGCGGCACGGCCGCCTCGAAGGCCGAGGCCGGCAGGACGAGCAGCAGCCAGGCGCCGAGCACGCTGCCCACCGTGGAGATCGCGGCCAGCAGCACCCAGTGGCGGCCCTGGCCCACGAGCTCGCGCCGGTATCCGAAGGCGCCGCCGGCGGAGCTGGGGAGCACGCCCACGGTGTTGGTGACGTTGGCGACCAGTGGCGAGTAGCCGAGGGCGAGCAGCGTCGGGAACGACAGCAGGGACCCACCGCCCGCGACGGTGTTGACCGCCCCCGTGACCAGCCCCACGCCGCCGAGCAGCAGCAGGCGCAGCGCGCTCACGCCAGCATCGCCGTCCGAACGCCCGACACGAATGCACCCATTACCGCGCCAGGGTAGACCTCACTCGACGACGTTCACGATCACGTACAGGCCCTGCTTGTTCGGGAACGTCAGGTGAAGGCCCGCGTCGACCATCTTCCAGTCGACCCGGCAGGAGCCGGGCAGGCTGGGAGCGACGAAGTCGACCGCGATGCGCACGTGGTCACCAGGCTGGGTGTACGGGATGGGGACCCGCTCTGGCGAGTGGCACAGGCCCGGAGCGTCGAGCACTCCCTGCCGCTGGAGGGAGCGGCCCCGCCAGGGGACGCGCCCCGTGTTCTGGATCTCCCAGACCTTGGTGAACCGCTCGCCGACCCGGACGGAGGTGCCGTCGGGGATGGTGACGTCCGCGACGAACCTGGAGTCGTCGCCCGCGACGAGCGGTCGGTCGCGCGGTGTGCTGGGCGCGCCGCCGGCGGCTGCCACGGCCGTTCCGGCCGTCCGCAGGTGCGCGACGCCCAAGCGGAGGCCGACCACTCCGACGGCCACGACGGAAAGCGCCAGGACCAGGACCGGGACGAGGAGGCGTGGCCGGCGGAGGGCACGCGCACGCTCAGGTGCGGCGGCGGTCGCCAGGGCGGCCGGCCGCTCGGCCGGCGGGTCCTGCGCGGGCGGGGCCGCGGTTCCCGCCGCGGTCCGCGGGGGGCCGTTCCGCTGGCACGCGGCGGCCACGGCAGCGGCCACCGCGTGCCAGCGTCGCGTCCACTCCTCGACATCGCCCCCGCAGGCCTTCACATAGGCGAGGGTGACCTCAAGGGTCGGCAGATGGTTCCCGCCGGCCGCCTCCGACAGCACGCTGAACGAGTAGTGCGCGTGTGCGGCGAGCTCGCGGTAGCTCGGGTTGCCAGCCTGTGCGCGCAGTTGGCGCAGCCCCACGGCGAAGTGCTGCAGGGGGCCCGCTCGGGGGTCGAGACGCCGCTCAGGTCGTGGCATCCCGCCGGCTCCGTGAAGGGCCCACCTCGGGATCGGAGCATCCGCCGTCAAGCACCGCGCACCGAATGTCCCCTCCGGCCGGACCGAAGCCGAGTTGTCGGGAGTTGCGTGCCAAACAACCCAAACAAAGGTACGGCTGTCGTCGGAGCTTCCGCAAGTGGTGGAGCTTCCGGCGGCGCCGACGGGCATCGCCCGACGACGGAGGCGCCGGCTGGCGCGGAAAGGGGCCACAGGTGCGGCTGGGCGGAACGCGACTGATGGCGGCCTTGGTAGCGCTGGCGGCGCTGGCTCTGGTGGCTCCTGGGCTGGGGGTGGGGCCCGCCGGCGCCGCGCCGGCCGCCGCCGGGCCGCGGGCGGCCGTGGCTCCGGACCAGGTGCTGCCGCCGGGCTGGCGGTCGTCGCCGGACGTGGCGTGGACGACCTCGGGCGACGCCGGCGGCTTCCACCTTCTGGTCGCCGAGGCGCGCACAGGGTATGCGTGGCGGACCGCCGCAACCCTGTCCGAGCCGCGCTTCGAGACCGACCAGTGGGTCGGCCAGGCGTGCCTCACCGGCTCGGGCAGGCGGGCCGTGGTGGTGTACGCGCCACGGCAGTTCACCAACCGCCAGCCGCTGTTCGACCGGGGCGCCTTCGCGGCCGTGGTGGACCTTGCGAGCGGGCAGGTCCGCAAGCTCGAGGTGAACGTGAGCCTTGCCTACTTCGACCCGGGCTGCGGCGTCGGCGAGACAGCCGTCCTCACGCAGGCTGGCGACGTCGAGCTCGGCAAGACCCGGCTGCACCTGGTGGACGCGGCCGCCGGCGCGGTGGTGTCGACCGTGACCGTGGCGGGCCAGCTCACCTCCGCCGTGCCCGACGGCGACCGGATCGTCGGCGCGCTGGGCGCCAGCGTCGTCAGGGTCGGCCGGAACGGGGCGGTGCGCCGCCTCGCCCGCGCGTCGGGGGTGCCGCTGTACCTCCACCCCGACGGCGACGGCGGGATCGTCTTCCTCGACCGCTCTGGTACCGCCGCCTCGGCCCAGCGCCTGGTGGGCACGACCGTCCGGACGCTTGGGCGCGGGCGCCTGGGAGCGCTGCGTGTCAGGGCCGGCACGGGCGGCCGCGTGTTCCTGGTGGGCTCGTTCCGGCAGGACGCCGGGCTGCCCCGGCGGGTCGAACGGGTCGACGCGCCGGTGGACGCCGAGGTCTCGTCGACCGGAGCGCTGGCGGTCACCCGGGTGACGCCCGAGCACCTGTGGGGCGGCGGCCGGACCGCCGGCACGGCGCAGCCCGGCACGGCGCAGCCCGGCACGGCGCAGCGAGTGCGGCTGCGGCTTCTCGCGGCGGCCACCGGGCGCACGCTCGACGTCACGGTCGACCCACTGGCGGGTGGGACCCTCAGCGCAGGCCAGACCGGCACCGCAGGCGCGCTGGCGGACCCGGTGGACGGCGGCCGCGCCTGCGCCGTCCCGCGCAACGACCCGCGCACGCAGGTGTACCAGCCGCACTGGCGGCAGGTGGAGTGGGCCGCCGACCTGGCCGTGCAGGGCGCGCTCACCGTCGGCCGGCCGGAGAACTGGAAGCAGTCCGGCCTCCCCGCCTGGTCGCCGCAGGGCATGTTCCCACCCGTCGCCCTGGCCGGGGGCGGGCGCGTGCCCGCGCAGATCCTGCTCGGCGTCCTCGCCCAGGAGTCCAACCTGTGGCAGGCGTCCGGCCACGCGCTGGAGGGCGTCACCGGCAACCCGCTGGTCGCCAACTTCTACGGGGCGGACCTCAACGCGGCCCCGAGCACCTGGACCATCGACTGGGCCAATGCCGACTGCGGTTACGGCGTCGCGCAGGTGACCGACGGGATGCTCCTGGGCGACCCGCTCCGCTCGGCGACCCAGCAGCGCACGATCGCCCTGGACTATGCCGCCAACATCGCGGCCGGGCTGCAGGTCCTGCAGCAGAAGTGGAACCAGACCTACAACGCGGGACTGCGGGTCAGCAACGCCGACCCGTCGCGGATCGAGAACTGGTTCTACGCGGTCTGGGCGTACAACTCCGGCTTCCACCCCGACCTCCACGACGGGTCCCCGTGGGGCGTCGGCTGGTTCAACAACCCGGTCAACCCACGCTACCCGGCCGACCGGCCACCGTTTCTGGAGACCAGCGACGCCGACGCGAGCCACCCGCAGGACTGGCCCTACCCCGAGAAGGTGGTGGGCTGGGCCGCGTACCCCATCGCCAAAGACGGCGGCAACGACCGCGGCTACGTGCAGGCGTGGTGGACCACCGACGCCAACCGCACCGCGGCCAAGCCCCCGGTCGCCCAGTTCTGCGACACCTCCAACGCCTGCTACCCCGGCCAGCTGTTCCAGAACGACCTGGACGAGCCGCCCGGCCCGTGCAGCCGCCGTGACCTGGAATGCTGGTACCACCAGGCGAGCACCTGGAAGGCCGACTGCACCACGACCTGCGGCCACGAGAGCCTCCGCTTCGCCACCAGCGACCCCGAGCCGCCCGACGCGACCAACTACCCGCCGGACTGCGCATCCGCCGGGCTGCCGGCCGGAGCGCTGCTCATCGACGACGTGCCCGACTCGGTGCCGTCGGTGCGGCCAGGCTGCTCCAAGTGGTGGAGCAGCGCCGGCACGTTCGACCTGACCTTCGCCGGCGACGCGAACGGGGGCTCCCCCGCGAGGATCGACTTCCACCAGATCGGCGCCGGCTTCGGCGCGCACTTCTGGTTCGCCCACACCCGCAAGGCCGACGCGGAGGGCCTCGCGCTCCAGGTGACCGGCACCTGGACGCTCGGCCGGCAGGTCAACGGCTGGGCCCGCGTGCTGGTCCACCTGCCCGACCACGGCGCCCACACGCAGCAGGCCCGCTACGACGTCGACCTCGGCAACGGCACGGTCAAGCACCGCGTGCTGCTGCAGCGGACCATGTCGAACCGCTGGGTGTCGCTGGGTGCCCTCCCGTTCGCGGGCACCCCCAAGGTCAGCCTCAGCACGATCACCGCCGACGGCGACGGCAGCGAGGACGTCGCCTGGGACGCCATCGCCTTCCAGTTGCTGCCCGGCAAGCCCCGCGACATCGTCGTCGCGCTCGGCGACTCGTACTCCTCTGGCGAGGGAGCGTCCGATTTCAGCGGAAGCGACTACTACGCCGAGACCGACAACAACGGCGACAACGCCTACCGCAACGCCTGCCACCGCTCCCCCTACGCGTGGTCGCGCAAGGCGGTGCTGGCCGACAGCACCCTGTCGATCGGGTCCCGGGCCGATTCCTGGGACTCCAGCACGGACTACCACCTGGTCGCCTGCTCCGGCGCGGAGACCGAGAACCTGCTGCCCCCCACCATGACCAACGCGTTCGGCCGCCGCGGGCAGGGCCTCTACCGGGAGCTGTCCCAGAGCGAATGGGGCTACCTCGACGAGAGCACCACGCTGGTGACGCTGTCGGTCGGCGGCAACGATTCCCGGTTCCGGGCGATCATCGAGCAGTGCATCTACGGGTCCGGCCTGCAGCTCTGCCAGGACACGCAGCTCCCTGGGGACAGCGCGCCGTTGCGGGACGCCGAGCCGGAGCTGATGCGGACCAAGGTCAAGGATTCCGTCGCCACGGTCCTGCAGGCGGTCCACCAGCGCGCGCCCAACGCCACGATCGTGCTCGCGGGCTACCCCAGGCCGCTGGAGGCCGAAGGCCAGTGCATCCCCGGGATCGGCACGGAGGAGGCGCCCTGGCTCAACGGGCTCGCCGACTACCTGGACGACCGGCTGGCCGAGGCGGTCGCCGCCGCCAGAGCGGGAGGCGTTCCCGTGTGGTTCTCCGACCCGCGGAGCTTCTTCGCCGGCCAGGCCATCTGCGGGAGCCCGCAGACGGTCAACGCCATCGTCCTGCAGAAGACCCCCGGTGACGCGCCCGGGCCGATGCCGTCGGCGCAGTCCTTCCACCCCAATACCGCCGGCACCACCCACTACGCGGACGCCCTCGACGCCACCCTGCGAACCATCGGCCTGTAGGTGGAGGTGAGCCGCCATGCCCCTGTAGCCCACGCTCTCGTACGCCAGTCGCTTGGCACAAGACAAGGAACAGCCATGAGAGCAAGATTCGCCTCAGTCGTGCTCGCCCTGCTCGTCCTCACCGGCATGATGACGGTCGGTGTGTCCCCGGCCCACGCCGCCGGCTGCTTCGACTGGGGATGCGACGGGAAGGACCCGCAGGCCTACGGGTGCTCGGCGGATGCCTTCACGATCGAGAACTTCAGCTATGGTGGCGCCTACCTCGAGCTCCGGTACTCCCCGGCGTGCCGCGCCGCATGGACCCGGTCGACCAGCAATACCTGGTACAACACGGTCTTCGCGCACATCGACGGATGGGACCAGCTCGGCGGCGGCAACCTGATCAGGGACTACTGGGCCCAGGTCGTCTCGGGCACGACCTGGACGGCAATGGTCCCGTTCGATCTCTGGGTCCAGTCGTGCGTCGGGCCTGACGCCTGGGGGGCTGCCTACCCGGGCCAGTGCACCTCGCGGCACTGATCCTCGCCCTCACCCATATCCCGCCCCGGCGGACCGGCCGGCCAGCCCCAAACCGGACTGGCCGGCCAGCCCGCCGGCGCATCGCTGGGGCTAGCCCTACCGGGATTGGCCAGCCTCCCTCATTGGGGCCGAGGGGCGGTCGGGAGACCCTGTGGGAACGATCCCGACCGAAAGGCTCTCATGGCAACCGAACACGAGCCGATCCCACGCCGCGCCCGGCAGCGGCGATCCGTCGTCGAGCGCATCGCCTCCTGGAGCGCCCGCCACCGGGCGGTGGTCATCGGTGGCTGGGTCGCTTTCGTCGTGGCCGCCGTCATCGCCGGCCAGGCCGTGGGCACCAGGCAGCTCGGCAACCAGGCCAACCCCGGCGAGGCCGGGCGTGCCGAGCGCATGCTCTCCCGCGCGGGGGTCACCAGCCCGATCGGTGAGAGCGTGCTGGTCCAGGACCGCGGGGGCAGCACCGTGGACGCCCCCGAGCCGCGGGCGGCCATCCGCGAGGTGGTCGCGACGCTCGGCCGCTTCCCCGGCACCACCGAGCAGGTCCGCTCCCCGCTCGAGGCGGCCAACGCCGGGCAGGTCTCGCGCGACCGTCGCTCGGCCCTGGTCACCTTCCAGGTCGACCGCCCGGACACCAGCGCCGCCTCCAAGGCGGTCGCGCCGGTCGAGGCGGCGGTGGCCGAGGTCCAGGCCAGGCACCCCGGGCTGCGCATCCAGGAGGCGGGCGAGGCCAGCGTCAGCGGCGCGCTGGACGACACCCTCGGCAAGGACTTCCAGCGCGCGGAGCTCTCCGCCGTCCCGGTGACCCTGGCGATCCTGCTGCTCGCCTTCGGCGCGCTGCTGGCCGCCGGCATCCCGGTGCTGCTGGCCGTCGGCTCGGTCATGGCCGCGCTCGGGCTGCTGGCCGTCCCCAGCCACTGGGCGCCGGTCACCGACTCGGCCGCCACCATGATCCTGCTCATCGGCCTCGCGGTCGGCGTCGACTACGCCCTGTTCTACCTGCGCCGCGAGCGCGAGGAACGGGCGGGCGGCCAGGACACCCGCGGCGCGCTCGGCACCGCCGCCGCCACCTCCGGCCGCGCGGTGGTGGTCTCCGGCCTGACCGTCATGATCTCCATGGCCGGCCTGCTGGTCACCGGGCTCGCCGACGTCAACGGCATCGCCATCGGCACGATCCTGGTCGTCGCCGTGGCAGTGGCCGGCTCGGTCACGGTCCTGCCCGCCGTGCTCGCCTGGCTCGGCCGCTGGGTCGACCGGGGCCGCATCCCGCTCATCGGCCGGCGCCGCACCCGGCCCGGCGACTCCAGGCTGTGGGGGGCGGTCGTCCGGCAGGTCCTGCGCCACCCCCTGCTGTGGGGCGGCGCGGTCGCGGCGCTGCTGGTCGCCCTGACCGTCCCGGCGACCGGCCTGCGCCTGGTCCAGCCCAGCCTCCAGCAGGAAGTGCCCGCCAGCCTGCCGGCGATCGGGACCCTGGACCGCATCCAGGCAGCCTTCCCCGGCGGTCCCGAGCCCGCTCAGGTGGTGGTGGCCGGCGACCTCGGCCGGCCCGAGGTGGCCCGGGCCATCGGCGAGCTGCGCCGGCGCGCCGTGGCCACCGGCCAGATGCACGAGCCCATCGGCGTCACCGGCAGCCCCGACCGCACCCTGGCGGTGGTGTCGGTGCCGCTGGCCGGCAGCGGGACCGACAGGGCTTCCGAGCGGGCCCTCGGGACCCTGCGCAAGGACGTGATCCCCGCCACCATCGGCAGGGTGCCCGGGGTCGAGGTGGCCACCACCGGCCTCACCGCCGGCAACCACGACTACAACCAGGCACTGGTGCGCCGCATGCCGCTGGTGTTCGGGTTCGTGCTGGCGCTGGCGTTCCTGCTGCTGCTGGTGAGCTTCCGGTCGCTGGCGGTCCCGCTGACCGCGATCGGCCTGAACCTGCTGTCGGTCGGCGCCTCCTACGGCCTGCTCAAGCTCGTGTTCCAGGACGGCCGGCTGGAGCGCGCACTGGGCTTCCACGCCTACGGCGGCATCGTCCCGTGGCTGCCGCTGTTCCTGTTCGTCGTCCTGTTCGGCCTGTCCGCCGACTACCACGTGTTCATCCTGAGCCGCATCCGCGAGGCCCACGACCGGGGCGCCTCCACCGAGGCGGCCATCGCGCAGGGCATCCGGTCGACAGCCGGCGTGGTGACCAGCGCGGCGGTGGTGATGGTGGCGGTGTTCGCGATCTTCGCCACGCTGTCGGTCGTCACGCTCAAAATGGTCGGCGTCGGCCTGGCCGCGGCCATCCTGATCGATGCCACCATCGTGCGCGGCGTGCTGGTCCCGGCGGTGATGCGGCTGCTCGGCGAGCGCAACTGGTACCTGCCGCGCTGGCTCGGCTGGCTGCCAGCCGTCAACCTGGAGGGGCCGGCACGGACGCGTGGCGTGGGCAGGCCGGAGCGCGTCGGCGCTTGAGCGGCGGCGGCCGGGCAGGGGAGCTGGAGGAAGGCATGGGGGTCGCGGAGCGGAGCGGGCGGCGGCAGGTGCGCCGGCTCGCCCGCGCCCTCGGGGCGGTGGTCGCCTGGGACACCTGGGCGGCCACCGGCTACCTGCTGGCGACCCTCCCCCTGGGTGTGCTCTGGTTCACGGTCTCGGTCACCGGGCTGGTCGCCGGGATCGCCACAGGACCGTTCTGGATCGGCCTGCCGATCCTGTTCCTCTCCACTGTCCTGTGGCGGGTGGGCGCCCGCGCCGAGCGCGCCCTGCTGCGCGGCGCGCTCGGGGTCGACATCCCCGACCCGTACCGGCCCCGGCCAGCAGGGTCGCTGCTCGGCCGCTTCAGGGCCCGGCTCACCGACCCGACCACCTGGCGGGACTTCGCCTACCTGGTCCTCCTGCCCATGCTCGGGACCCTCTGGTCCGGGCTCGTCCTGACCGTCTGGGGGATCCCGCTGGCCCTGCTGTCGATACCGCTGTGGTACCGGCTGGTGCCGGGGCACGTGGCCATCGTCCAGACCGGCCCGGACCTGAACCTGTTCGGCCCGTTGCAGAAGCGGCACGCGCTCCTGGTGGTCGACACGGTGCCGAAGGCGCTGCTGGTGGCGGCCATCGGCCTGGTCCTCTGCCTCGCGGCCGCGCACCTGGTCCGTGGCCTGGCCATGATGCACGGCATGATCGCCCGCGGCCTGCTCGGCCCGACCAGCCGTGCGGAGGTCGAGGACCAGCGCGCCAAGCGGGTACGGGCGGTGGACGTGGCCGCCGCCGAGCGGCGCCGCATCGAGCGGGACCTGCACGACGGCGCCCAGCAGCGCCTGGTCGCGCTGGCCCTGGACCTCGGCATGGCCCGCGAGCAGCTCGCCGGCGACGCCGACCCCCAGGCCGTCCGCACGCTGGTGGAGGAGGCCCACGACGAGGCCAAGCGCGCCCTGGCCGAGCTGCGCAACCTGGCCCGCGGCATCCACCCGGCGGTGCTGACCGACCGGGGCCTGGACGCGGCGATCTCCGCCCTGGCCGCCCGCTCGCCCGTGCCCGTGGAGGTGGACGTCGGCCGGCTCGGCGGGCCGGGGGCGGGCCGGCTCGACCGCCCGCCGGCCGCGGTCGAGTCGACCGCCTACTTTGTGGTGGCCGAGGCGCTCGCCAACGTGGCCAAGCACGCCGCCGGCACCAGGGCGGAGGTCCGCATCGCCAGGGAGGGCGAGTGGCTGGTGGTGCAGGTGCGCGACGACGGCGTGGGCGGCGCCGACCCGGCCCGCGGCAGCGGCCTCGCCGGCCTGGCCGACCGCGTCGCCGCCGTCGACGGGCGCTTCACCGTGACCAGCCCCCAGGGAGGCCCAACCATGATCCGGGCGGAGCTGCCGTGCGCGTCGTGATCGCCGAGGACTCGGTCCTGCTGCGCGCCGGGCTGGAGCGGCTGCTCGCCGAGGGCGGCTTCGAGGTCGCCGGCACCGTCGGCGACGGCCCGGCGCTGATCGCCGCGGCCGGCGCGCTGCGGCCCGACATCGCCATCGTCGACGTGCGCATGCCCCCGACCCACACCGACGAGGGCCTGCGCGCCGCCATCGAGGTCCGCCGCCTCGTCCCCCGGACCCGCATCCTGGTCCTCTCCCAGTACGTGGAGGAGCATTACGCGCTGGAGCTGATCGGCGGCAGCGCCGAGGGCGTCGGCTATCTGCTCAAGGACCGGGTCGCGGACGTGTCGGAGTTCCTGGCCGCGGTGCGGCGGGTGGCCGCCGGCGGCACCGCGCTGGACCCGGAGGTCGTGGCGCAGCTCCTGGGCCGGCGCCGGCGCGGCAACCCGCTGGACGCGCTCACCCCCCGCGAGCACGAGGTGCTGGGCCTCATGGCCGAGGGTCGCAGCAACGCGGCCATCGCCGCCGAGCTGGTCGTCACCGAGGGCGCGGTCGAGAAGCACATCTCTAACATCTTCGCCAAGCTCGGCCTGCCCGGCACGCCCAGCGACCACCGCCGCGTGCTCGCCGTGCTCACCTACCTGCGGCGCTGACCCGCTGACCCTGCTGCGGGGCGGGGCGCTCAGCGCCCGGCGGGCCGGACGGCGATGCTGCCGTTGCTGGTGCGCAGCACGAGGTCGCGGGCGGCGGCCGTGTCGGTCGGCACGTCGATGCCCGTCCTGCCGTCGCTGGTCTGCTGCTGGACGTGGTAGGGGCCGCTGCCGGCGGGCACGGTCACGCCGATGCTCCCGTTGGAGGTGCTGGCGTCCACCCGGTCCGGTGCCACCAGGAAGCTCAGGGTGATGCCGCTGTTGTCGGTGCTGGCCTGCACGTCGGTCGAGCGCAGGCCGCCGGCCCTGATCGCGCCGTCGCTGGTGTGCAGGCGCAGCGGCTGGACGGCCCCGTCGACGGTGATCCCGCCGTTGTCGCCGCGCAGGTCGAGCGGGCCGGCCAGCCCGCTGGCGTGCACGCCGCCGGAGTGGTTGACGACCCTGAGGTCGAGGTCGGATGGGACCCGCAGGTCGTAGCGCGCCTCGCAGAAGACCTCGACGCCCGAGTGGGGGCAGCCTCCCCGCAGGGTGAGGGTCTCGCCTCGGAGCCGCTCGGCGGGCCTCGGCTTGCGGAGCGAGTCGTTCTTGAGGTGACGGTCGACCTCGATCACGCCCGGCCTGCCGGCGGTGACCCGGACGGTGTTCCCGTCGGCGTCGATCACCAGGCGGTCGCCGCCGAAGGCGAAGGTCTGACGGCTCTCGCTGCTGGTGAGCGTGAGGAAGCCCACCGCCGCCCAGACGCCACCCGCTACCAGCACAAGGGCGAACAGGCCGAGAGCCAGGCGCAGGCCGCGCCGCGGCCGCCTCGTCGTCGCGGCAGTGCCGTTGCCTGCCATCGAGTGCCTCCTGGTCCGTTCACGTTGGTGGATGGGCCGGCGCAAGCATCGTAAAGTCGGCACCTGCCCGTCGCCCATCTGGCTACCCGGCCCCCCATGGGTGGGGGTAGCCCCAGCGGTCAGACCCGGACCGCCGGACCGGCCCGGTGAGGGACGCCCGCTCGGCGGGTGGGAAAGGGGTGGGACCACCATGGCAGGCAAGCTGCTGGTCACGACGCGGACCGCCGAGGACGCCGCGCGGGTGCGCGAGACCGGCGCCGCCGTCCTCGCCGAGTACCCGGACACCCTGCTCGTGCGGGCGACCGACGAGCAGGAGCGGCGGCTCCACGAGGCCGGCGTGGAGGCCGCGATGCTCCGTTGGCAGGGCTGTCATTCTCACTTCGAATAGTCGAAGATAGGACATAGACGACAGCGTACCCCACCGCGCCCGTGTCGCAATCTCACCACGGAGCCCAGCCCATGAGCACACGACCGAGCAGAGGAGCGGCACCAGCCGCGGCCACGCCCGCCGCCGAGCAGCTGGACCCGCGCCGCTGGCTGGCGCTCGCTGTCGTCCTCATCGCCGCGTTCATGCAGCTCATGGACATCTCAATCGTCAACGTGGCGATCCCGTCCATCCAGCGCGACCTCGACGCCAGCTACTCCCAGGTGCAGTGGGTCCTGGCCGGCTACCAGCTCGCCTTCGCGGTGGTGCTGATCACCGGCGGGCGCCTGGGCGACATCTACGGCCGCAAACGGCTGTTCCTGATCGGCGTGACCGGCTTCACGATCGCCTCGGCGCTGTGCGGCTTCGCGCAGAACCCGGGCATGCTGGTCGGCTCCCGGGTCCTCCAGGGCGCGATGGGGGCGTTGATGTTCCCGCAGGTCCTGTCGATCACCCAGGTCGAGTTCTCACCCCGGGAGCGCGGCACCGCCTTCGGCATCACCGGCGCGGTCATCGGCCTGGCGACGATCTCCGGCCCGCTGCTCGGCGGGCTGCTCATCGCGGGCAACCTGCTGAACCTCGACTGGCGGCCGATCTTCCTCGTCAACCTGCCGCTCGGCGTGCTCGCCATCGTCGCCGCGGTGGTGCTGCTGCGCGAATCCAAGGCCGAGGGCGCGCTGCGCCTCGACCCGGTCGGGGTGGCGATCGCCAGCGTCGCGTTGCTGATGCTCATCTACCCGCTGGTGGAGGGCCGCGACCTCGGCTGGCCGGCCTGGACGTTCCTGGTGATGGCCGCGTCGGTGCCGGTGTTCGCGCTGTTCGCGCTCTACGAGCGGCGCAAGACCCGCAAGGACAACTCGCCCCTGGTCGTCCTCGGCCTGTTCCGCGAACGGGCGTTCGTGAGTGGCCTGCTGGTCTCAATGGCGTTGTTCTCCGGCGTCGCCTCGTTCTTCCTGACGTTCTCGCTGTTCCTGCAGATCGGGCTCGGCTTCACCGCCCTGCACTCCGGCCTCACCACGATCCCGTTCTCGTTCGGCACGGCGATCGGCTCCGCCGCGTCGGTGCGGCTCGCGCCGCGGCTCGGCCGCCTGATCCTGAGCCTGGGCTGCCTGCTGCTGGTCGCCGGCATGCTCGGCGTCATGGCGACCATCAACCGCTACGGCACCGCGGTCCACTCCTGGCAACTCCTGCCCGCCCTGCTGGTGTGCGGCCTCGGCCTCGGCTGCGTGATCGCGCCGCTGCTCAACCTGATCGTCGCCGGCGTCAGCGGTCGCAACGCCGGCTCGGCGTCCGGCGTGCTCACCACCACCCAGCAGTTCGGCGGCGCCCTGGGCGTTGCGATCATCGGGGTGATCTTCTTCGGGCTGCTGTCGAGCCAGGCCAACCCCACCATCGCGCAGGTCGCGCCCCACATCCGCGTCGCGCTGCAGGCGGCCAGCGTCCCCCCGCCGGTCGCCGAGCGGGTGGTCGCCGGCTTTTCCACCTGCTTCCACGACCGCGCCAGCGCCAAGGATCCCTCGGCCACCCCGCCGAGCTGCAGGCAGGCCGCAACGCAAGGCCAGGGCCAGGGCGGCCAGGCGATCGGCCAGGTGCTGCAGGCAGCCGGCGTCGACGCGCGCAAGCGCGACTTCGTCAGCTCCATCCAGCGGACCCTGTGGTTCGAGGTCGCCGTCTACGCGCTGGGCTTCCTGCTGGTGTTCCTGCTGCCGAACGTCCGCGGCCAGCGGCTCCGCCAAGCGGGCGGAGGAGCCGCGTAGCCACCGGTGGGACGGGAAGCGCTCCCATGCCGGCAGGGTCGCGTGAAGCTCACCCTGGCCAGCGACGCGAACGAACTGCGTGGTTCTGGTCCGTGCCCTGGGCGCGACTCGAACGCGCGACCTACTGCTTAGGAGGCAGTTGCTCTATCCGCTGAGCTACCAGGGCTCCTGTGGAGGGCTCGAAGTGGCCCGTGAGCTGCGGCTTCTTCTCTCCCTCCTCGACCGGTCGAGTCTAGCACATCGCATGTTCAGCAGATAACTTCGTGCTATCCTCAGCCCATGGCCGCTGCCAGGATAGACCCACTTGTCCGCTCCTTCGAGCGGTCACTGCGGGCTGAGCGCAAGTCCGAGCGCACCATCCAGATCTACTCGGAAGCGCTCGAGCAGCTCGCCGCCTTCCTCGAGCCCCGCGACCTCAGCCTGGCGGAGGCCAAGGCTTCGGACATCCAGGACTACATCATCGGCATCCTCCAGCGCCGGCGACCCTCAACGGCCAACAACCGCTTCCGCGCCCTGCACCGGTTCTACGGCTGGCTGGAGGAAGAGGAAGAGGTTCCCAACCCCATGCGGCGCCTCAAGCCGCCTTCCGTGCCGGAAGAGCCGGTCCCGGTCCTCGACGACGCCGCCCTACGCCGGCTGTTCGAGACCTGCCAGGGCCGCGGCTTCGACGAGCGCCGCGACACCGCCATCCTGTGCCTGTTCCTCGACGCCGGCCCGCGCTTGGAGGAGCTCACCGAGATCCGCATCGGGGACCTCGACTTCGACCTCGACGTCGTCCACCTGGTCGGCAAGGGCAGCCGTCCCCGTGCCCTGCCGTTCGGGCACAAGACCGGCCAAGCCCTCGACCGCTACATTCGAGTCCGTGCCCGCCATCCCCACGCGCGTCTGGAGGCGCTGTGGCTCGGCAAGCGGGGCGCTCTCACCAGCAGCGGCGTCTCCCAGATCGTCCGCCGCCGCGGCGACGAGGCCGGCATCAAGGGCCTGCACCCCCACATGTTCCGCCACACCTTCGCCCACCGCTGGCGCGCCGACGGCGGCAACGAAACCGATCTCATGCGCCTCGCCGGCTGGCGCTCCCCCCAGATGCTCCGCCGCTACGCCGCCTCCACCGCCGACGCCCGCGCCCGCGAAGCCCACCGCCGCCTGTCCCCAGTGGACCGGCTGTAGGCGATGAGCCCGTGTCGAGAGACCACCGTTATGTAACAACTGCCCATGCCGGGCGTAGAAGGGCAAGGGGAGGGCCCGACGCCCTCCCCTTGCCCGGTGCTGATCGGCTCAGCCGGTAGTGGCGCTGAAGATGTCGTTGTTGCCGAAGGACGGCGGGCAATCGCCGAGCGGCCACGGCGCCGGGAACACCCGGTGGCCCGCATCGAACGACGCCTGCCGCCAGGCGTCCATCGCCGGGCAGTCGACGGTGCGGCGCACGTCGGTCCAGGTGCCCGCCCCGTAGCTGTTGGTGGCGATGGCGTAGACGTAGTCGCCCAGGAACTCGTTGTACAAGATGCGTCCCTGTGAGGTCCCCCGAGCGTCCCCGGTCGGCCCGCTGGAGACGGTGACAAATGCCCCTGGGGTCCCGTTGGCCCCGACGGGGGCCACGCGCAGCACGCCGTGCTCGGGCCGCGGGCTGGCGGTGGTGTCCTGGAACGGCTGCAGGAACGCCATGTACACCACGTAGACCGTGTCCCCGCCCGGTGCGATCGCCGGCGCGGAATACACCGACCGGTCGCCCTCCTCGGAGACCACGCTCGGCGCGCTCCAGGTGGCTCCAGCGTCGGTGGAGTACGACAGCAGCGTCTTTTCGTGGTTTTGGCCGAACCGGCCGTCGCTCCACGCGTCCACCAGCTCGTTGGTCGCGCCCTGGCCGGTGGGCGCCCCGTTGGCGATGTCGACGCTCGGCATGGCCGCCAGGTCGATGCGCGCGCCGGCGATCCCATCGGCGACGCAGCGGCCGCTCACCGGATCGAAGAAGTAGCACGCGTCGTTCATCGACATGATCTCGACGGGTGGGGTCCAGGTCTGGCCGCCGTCGAAGGACTTGACCATGGTGTGGGTGCCGATGCCCGGGGTGCCGACCGCGAAGTGGGTGAAGAACGCGTAGATCACGCCGTGGCTGTCAGTGCGGACGGTGCAGCCCTGGTGCGAGCCGCGCTGGAAGTTGGCCACCGGCGGGGCCACCACGCGGTTGGCCCAGGTGTCGCCGCCGTCGGTCGAGGTGGCGATGTGGGGGAACAGCGGGAACCCCAGTCCTCCGCTCAGGCTGTGGAAGTCGGTGTAGCAGACGTACACGTGCCCGAAGAACGGGCTGGAGGCGGCGTTGTCGGCCCAGACCTGCTCCTTGTCCAGGTCGGCGGTGGCCGCGGTCCTGGGGGCCACAAAGGCGGGCTTGGACCAGTTCGCCTGTGCCTTGATGCGGTCGGGGGTGACGTTGTCGATGTGCGAGACGGCCACTTCGATGTCGCTGTTGACCGGGGCGCCGATCTGCGTGTCGGTCAGATTGGTGGCCAGGTTCGAGTAGTACAGCCGCGAGCCGTTGGCCCACGAGAACCCGCCAGGCCCCGGCGCCGGCCCGAACGCCACCCCGGCGTCGCTGCGGGAGCGCAGCCCCGCCTCGAAGTAGTTGGGGACGGTGTGGATCGGCCCGACGTGCGGGGTGCAGGGCTCAACGGTCGGGCTGCAGTCGGCCGCTGTAATCCCCGTATACGTCGGTTGGGTCCAGGTGTGGCCCCGGTCGAACGAGAAGTACACGCCGCCAAGCCCGACACCGAGATTGAACGTTCCAAGCGGGAACGAGCACGCCGACGCCGTGGTCGCGGCCTGCCGCGAGCACGGCTGCATGTCGACCAGCTCGTTGGCGCCAGCGGCCAGGACGTCGGGTCTGGAGGCGTCGACCGCGAGCGCCGGCTCGTTCTGGGCGTTCTGCGGGTGCTGGTTGGTCGGGCTGCCGACGCTGACGAGGGCTTGGGTTGCAGCCGCCCCCGCCGGCGAGAAGCCCACGCCCAACCCTACGATCACGACGGCGGTGAGGAGACAGACCAGCGACCGGTGCATCATGGATCGCCTCATGACCACGCTCCTTTTGTTCGCGGGCCGATACGCGGTGCCGTGCTCCTCGGGTCACCTCCTCTCACTGCTGCATGCATGGCTGGGACCGTACTGGAGGCTGGTTACTGCAAGCAGCTCGGCCGTGCATCGAGGACCATGAAAGCCCGTCACCCCCCGACCAACCGGCCTATCCTCCCGCCGGGGAGTACGTCAGGCAAGCCATGGTGGAAGCCGTTCAGCTGAGCTTTCCACGGGCGAGCGCCCAAGGCGGGGCGAGCGCCCGGACCTGCGGCACCTCCGTGATTAACAAACCACCGTTAATAGCTCAACCGCTGGATCGACGCGGTCACCGCGATAGCCTCGATCTCGATCAGAAGGTCGTCGCGGATCAGCCGCCGGACCTCCACGGCGGTGCTTGCGGGCAGTCGCTCGGGGTCGAGGTACTCGTCGCGGACCTCGCGGATGACTGGCATCTGCGTCGCGTCGACGACGTAGTAGTTGAGCTTCACCACCTGCTCGAAGGCGGCCCCGACTGCCTGGAGCGCCGCCCGCAGGTTGTCGAACACCTGCCGTGCCTGGGCGCGGATATCGCCTGGTCCAACAAGCGAGCCGGCCGAGTCGAGAGCGACCTGTCCCGAGATGTAGACCGGCCGGCCCGCCACGACCTCGACTACGTGCGTGTATCCAGTCGGAGGGTGCATTGTCTCGGGATTGATGAACCTGGCCGTGGTTGGGACGTCCACGGGCGACGCACCGGTCATGCAACTGGTCCTTTCTCAGGTGTCGTGGTGGGCGATGATGAAGTCTACGGCCGGGGCGGATCTGACAGAGCATTACTGACCGGCTGCGCCCTGTGTCCGGAACCGCCATTCGAAGCGGTAGCGGATGTTGAGGGGTGGGTGCTCGATGGCCCAGTCGAACATCGTCAGGTCGTCCAGTTCGGAGCGCTGGAGGGGGCGCGGAGGGGCATGTGGCCGGCGGTGTAGGAGATCTCGGTGCCCACGCGGTTGGGCGGAGCTGGGTGGGGAAGGCGAGGCGGACGCTGAGGCGGCGGGTTGGGAGGCGCACGGCGCGTTGGAACCATCGGCCCCACTTGTCGTCGCCGACGGTGTAGCTGCAGTGGATCCAGGTCCGCTCGCCGGGGTAGAGCGGGAACTTGGCCTGGTCGTTCTCCAGCAGCAGCCAAGTCTCCTTGAACGCGTCGCGGTCGAGCTTGGGTTCTGTTGCCATCGGTTCGTCACCGCACCACGCCTTGAAGTTGAGCTCCTGGAAGGTCAATGGGTTCTGCCGGTAGTGCTCCTTGGAGCGCTCCGGCTCGCCGGGGTAGCGGTCCACCGACACCTTCACGAGGTACCGCGTGATGGCGGCGTCGGTGGCGTTGTGGAGGCTGCGGCTCATCTTGAGGTGATAGCGGCTGCCTCGTAGCGCAGGACCGCGTCGTCGTGCTCGACGATCGCGCGTGTCTAGCCGCCGACCGTGCTGCTGAGCCGCCTGGTGCGAGGAACCCGCCGGCCACCAGCGGCAGAGGCGTGGGACAATCTGCTGGGTCGCACCGCTCCACGCCTGCGGGGACCAACATGCGCACACCATCGAGCCGCCCGGCGACCGTTGCGCTGGTCGTGGCAGCACTTGCCGTGCTGCTCGTGGCCGGCCGGCTACTGTCGAGCCTGCCGAACGCCAAGCCCCCAACCACCAGCAGCGCCCCGACCGCAGGGCCGGTCCGGCTGCCCGACCTCATCGGCCAGTCGCTCGCCCAGGCCAAGACCACGCTGGACCAGTTGGGCCTGAAAGACGTGGTCCAAGTTTGGGCCGTGGTCCAAGCCCAAATGGGCTCGAAGGGCGTCCTGCTGCACCCCAAGTCCCCGCCCGGTGTGGCTGGAGCCCGAATCCGACCGGCGCCTGCCCGTGGCTGACACGCCGGGTGCGACCGGCTGCCAGCCGACCGGCGCGCAGGTGCGCTGCCGCGCGGTGCTCGACGCGCTGGACGCTGAGCAGTCTGGGCTGTGGCGGGTGCGGCTCGCCAAGCGCTCGGCCCTGCCGGCCGACGTCCAGATCACCGTCGTGGTCGCGCCGCGGTGATGCTGCGGCCGACGTGCGAGCCCGGGCGCTCGGTCCCGTTGTCCCTGTCGGCTGCGACCCGATGCCAGGAGACAGGGGAGCGGGTTGGGAGGAACTGTGGCCTGGAAGTCTTGCTGTGGGCCGCAGGGGCCGAGCCTACCGTCGACGGCGTCACCGTTGGGGGCTTCCACCCCGCCCGCCTTTGCCTTCGCCCTGATGCCAGCGGACTCGAGGCGCATGTCCGGCTCCCACAGTATGTAGCCGGAGTCCCCGGCGGGTGCGGCCGGTGGTACATCAAAGGAGCACATGGCAGGCGTGGTGAGGGATCGCCGAGCCCCGCGCTCTTGGGCCCTCGGAGCGACGTCGCGGCTGTCCTTGCGGCCTGAAAGGAGTGGGCGGATGGACGTGCACTTCATCGGTGGTGCGCGGGTTGAGCAGCACCCCGTCGCCGACCTGCAGACCCTGCTCGACCGCAGCGACGGGCTGGTCTGGGTCGACATCCCGAGCTGTGACCAGGAGGCGAGCAGGGTGCTGTCGGAGGTGTTCGGCTTCCATCCGCTGGCCGTCCGCGACTGCGTGGAACGCAACCACGTCCCCAAGGTGCATGCCTACCCCGAGCAGCTGTTCGTCGTCCTGCACGCACCCGAGCGCGCCACGGGCGGTCACGTCCACTACGTCGAGCTCGACCAGTTCATCGGGCCCCGCTACCTCGTCACCGTCCACGGGCCGCTCAACCCGGCGGTCAACCCCGACGTCGCGCTCCGCGAGACCCGCGCGGTGCTCGCGCGGATCGAGGCGGGGCGGCTGCGTCCCTCCTCGTCATTTGGGCTGTCCTACGCGATCGTCTCGGCCCTGACCCGCCAGCAGGAGGGGGTCGTCGGGATACTCGCCCGCGAGGTTGGGCTGCTCGAGCAGCGGGTCATGCGAAGCGACGTCGCTGATCCCGAGCAGTTCCTGGAGGAGCTGTTCCGCGCCCGGCACGGGCTGATCGCCGTCCGCACCATGGCCGCGCTGAGCCGAGAGATCTACGGCCGGATCGTCAATCTGACCGGCTTCGTCCCGACCGACGGGCGACCGCTGGTCGCGGACCTGGTGGACCAGTTCGACCGGGTCCGCGGCGTGGCCGACGGCCAGAGAGAGTTCCTGCAGGGGGTGATCGAGTTCTACAAGACTCGCACCGATACCAAGATGACCATCGCCGCCGAGCGACTGGCCGTGATCGCCGCCATCACGCTGCCCATCACTGCCCTGTCGTCGGTCTACGGGATGAACGTGATCGTCAACAGCCGCACCGACTTCGTCCATCTGGCGGTGGTACTGACTGTGATGGTGGCCATGTCGGCGGCGCTGCTGAGGTGGGCACGGCGGCAGGGTTGGTGGTAGCCGGTCGCTCGACAACAGGCCCCTGCGTCAGCGTCGCAGTAGCTGCTCTGCTCCTTCGGCGAGCTCGGCGACTACCTGCGCCGCCGGGGTGACGCTGGTGACCTGGCCGACGCCCACCAGCCGCGCCCGCCCGGCGGCCAGCTCGATCTCGGCCCGGTCGCCCGGGCTGGGGTTGTACAGGGTGAAGTTGACGCCGAACGGTCCCGCCCGCGCCTGCTCGAGCTGGCCGATGCGGTCGGCCAGCGGACCCGGGCCGGTCCGTTGCAGCATGCCGAGGCCGCCAGCCCTCGTGACGGCAATGGCCAGCTCCGAGGTCACCACGCCACCGCCCATGGGGGCCAGTTGGATCGGGACCTGGCAGCCGACCAGGTCGGTGAAGGCCGTGCGCAGCATGCCCGGGAGTATGGCACCGGGGCAGTTCCTCTTGCACGTGGATCTCGCACGGTGGACATGGATGCGCCGGGCGGTCGAGCGCAGCCCCGCACGGTCGTGCAACGTCAATGGGCAGGGAGCCTGTGCGCGGGCGGCCCTGGAGCCGCTGGGCGGGGGGTGGCCGGCGAGGAGCTGACGACACTCCGGTCCAGGTAGAGGACCGAGAGGACCTCGATGCCGGCCGGGACGGGCGGCCACCGCCGGTCGGACGGCGAGATCCGGGTGACGGTCACGTCCCGCATGGCCAGGAGCGTGGAGCTGTGCGGATCGAAGATCAGCTCGTAGCGGACGCCGCCGGCGGTCATGGCGACCGACACGCCGGGCCGTCCCGCCTCGTCGGTCGTCGCGCCGAGCAGCTCGATCCCGTGGAGCCCGGCCACTACCCGGTACAGGGCGGCCCGCAGCGCGGGCGCCGCCATCGGCAACTGCAGCAACGCGCCCGCCGCACCGAAGAGCTTGGCATCGGTCGAGCACCTCGCCGTCGCGGACGGGCACGTCCCCGGGAAGAACTCCATCCCGGTCACCCTGTCCTGCAGCCACGCGCGAAGCGCCTCGGGGTCGGTCGGCAGCGACTGGAGCCGCCGAAGCGCGCGTCTCCAGTCGAGGAGGACGGCCGGCGCCGAGCCCGCACCCGGACTGGCCGGGGCGGCCAGGACGACGAGCGCCAGCCCCTCGAGGATCGGTGGACCGCCGGATCTCAAGAGCAGGCTGGACGACGTGGACAGGCGCGGCCGGCCCGCCGCCACCCACGCCGCCCTGTCCCGGTCGAGGACGGTGGGCGTGCCGGGGAGGACTTGGGCGCGGCTGAGGGCGGTTGGCCCGAGCCAGCTCTCCATGGTCTCCGGATGCGACGCGAGGAAGCTGCGGTCCGGGTTCCAGCGGTGCGTCACGGGGTCGAACGTGGAGGTCATGTCAACCCACCTGACCTCGGTTCTGGTGTGCCAGTACTGCCCGGGTTTGAGCGGTGCTGCCGCGGGCTGGGCGGCGGCCACTCTGGCGGCCCTGTCGAGGACCGCCGCGGCGGCTGGCGCGGGGCCACCGTTCCCGCGCGGCAGCAGGACAGCGACGAGCGCCATGGCCAGCAGGGACGCTGTCGCGGCGGCCAGCGGCAGGCGCAGGCGTCGGCGGGCGCCCTGCGACGGGTCGGCGGACCGGTGGGCAGGCGGCGCTGGGACCGGCGTCGCCTGCGCGGCCGTCCGCGCGAACTGGTGCTCCTGGCGGAGGGCCTCGCGCAGGCGGCCCTTGAACTCGTCCAGTCGGTCGTTGCCGGGTGGGGACGCGATCATGCCGACACCTCCTTGGATGCCGAGGGCGGGTGGTGAGCGCCTTCGGCGCCGTCGGAGGGAGCGGGACCGAGCTCGGCCAACTGGCTTCGCAGCCGGCGTCTGGCGCGGGCGAGCCGGGCGCGGGCGGCCACCGGCCGGATCCCGAGCGCGGCGGCCGCCTCGGTCACCGTGAGCTGGTCGAGCGCGACGAGCTCGAGCACGGCCCGGTCGCCCGGCGGCAGGCCCGCCATCGCCGCGTGCAGCCGCTGCGCACCCGCGGCGGCGTCCAGCCGGCTCTCCAGCTCGGCGTAGTCGTCGGGCTCGAGCAGCCGCCGCCCGGACAGGCGGGCGCGGGCGCCCGCCTCCCTGGCGCTGCGGCGGCGGTCCTCCGCCACGACCTTCGCGGCGATGCCGTACAACCACGCTCGCGCGGTGCCCCGGCGCGGGTCGAAGCCGTCGGCGGACCGCAGCACAGCGAGGAACACCGCGGCGACCAGATCGGCGACTTCCTCGGGGTCGCGCAGCCGGCGCACGCCGAAGCCGATGACCCGGTCGACGTGACGATCGTAGAACTCCACGAAGGCCGACTCGTCCGATCCCGCGGCGGCGAGGAGCTCGTCGTCTGGTCGTTCCCGCAACGGTCCTCCCTCCTCGGCGGCCACCGGATCGGCGCCCACCAAGTGTTCGTCCCGCCGGGGAAAGCGTGACACCGGCCGCCGCGCCGACCGTGGCGCGGCGGGCCCGCGACCGGCCCAGGTGACCGAAGCCCCGCCGCCGGCGCCGCACCGCACCGGCCCGGGCCCACGACGAGCCCGCCGCCGGTCTCAGCCCACCAGGCCGACGCGCTCCGGCACCTCCGCGGGCGAGCAGGTGAGGCCGACCCAGAAGCTGCCGAAGCGGCCGTAGCTGGCGGTCACCTCGTCGAAGCGCATCTCGTAGACGATCTCCTTGATCGCGGCGAGGTCATCGGCGAGCAGCGTCACGCCCCATTCGTGATCGTCGAGGCCGGTCGCGCCGGTCACGAGCTGGAGCACCCGGCCGTTGTAGCGGCGGCCCACCTTGCCGTGCCCGCCCATCAGCCCGCGCCGCTCCTCGAAGGGCAGCCTGTACCAGTTGGCGCCGGGCTCCCGCGCCTTGCTCATCGGGTAGAAGGCGAGCAGCGTCGTGCGCGGCAGGCGCGGGTGGAGCCGGTCCTCGCGCAGCTTGGCGAGCCGGTCCGCGGCCTTGGCGAGCCGCTCCTCGACCCCTTCGGTGACGCCCTGCGCGTCGAGCCGGGCGCGCACGTCGTCGAGCGTCTCCACGTACTCGGACACCTCGGTCATGGAGAAGAACGAGTACACCGGCTCGAGCGGCGGCGTGGCGCCGAGCGTCCTGGCGAGCGTCTCGTGCCGGCCGAGGTCGGGTCCGAGCGCCATCACGCCGAGGTCCGCCTTGAGGCCCAGCACCGAGCTGCAGAGCACCTGGTGCTCGGGCGCGGCCTCGAACCGCTCGAGCGCGGCGACCAGCTCTTTGCCGGTCTGGCCGGGGTCGTGGGACCGGCTCGGGTGCACCCGGAAGTACAGGTGGGTGACCCCCCATCCGACGGACGGCGTGACGGGTTCCATGGACTTGCCGCCTCCTCTTCGCTGCCTTGGCCACTCATTATCCTGCCTGCTCATGCACTGGTTTGCCGAGTTCCGCGCGCATGCCCGAGGCGATTGTAGACAGTGGAGTCGATTGAGGGTATTGACATGACCGACCAGTGTTAGCATGCCCGGGAGCAGCGGCGCAGGCTTGCCGTCGCAGTGCGGTTGGAGCTGTCCCTGCCCGCCGGGCCGAGCGCCCGAGAACGATTGGCCTTGCACGTGAAGGGAGGGACAGAGTTTCGTGACCATTGGGGTCGTCAAGTGGTTCAACCCTGACAAGGGATATGGGTTCATCGCCCGCCCGGACGGCGACGAGGACGTGTTCGTGCATTACTCCGCCATCCAGGCAGACGGGTACCGCTCCCTCGACGAGGGCCAGATGGTGGAGTTCGACGTCACCCAGGGGCCCAAGGGGTTGCAGGCGACCAACGTGCGCGCCTTGCCCCAGCAGTCCCAGTGAGACCTGCGACCAGTGGTGCAGCCGGCCCGCCGCCCCTCGCGGCGGGCCACCGCTTCCCCGGCCACCGCTTCCCCGGCCACCGCTTCCCCGCTCAGTTCCGGTTGCCGCCGGGATGGTCGCGCAGGAACTGCTCGACCTCGGCGACGAACTGCTCGGGAGCCAGGTCGGCGAGGGACGTGTCGTCGTCGGGGTCCTGCTCGTCCGCATGCGCCTCCAGCCGCTCGACATAGCCGGCCAGCTCGGGGTCGTCCGAGACGATGTCCGCCATGGTGGCGTCGAACGCGGCCGTCTCCTCCGCCAGGGAGCCGGTGTCGATCGGCAGCGCGAGCAGGCTGCTCAGCCGCTCCACCAGGGCCAGCGCCGCCCGCGGGTTGGGCGCCTGCACGTAGTGCGGCAGTGCCGCCCAGAAGCTCACCGCCGGGATCGCGGAGCCGAGCGCCGCCTCGCTGAGCACCCCGAGGATCCCGGTCGGGCCCTCGTACCGTGAGGCCGGCAGCGAAAGCTCGCTGGCCAGGGTCGGGTCGCCGGTCGAGCCCACCACCTGGATCGGCCGGGTGTGCGGCACGTCGGCGAGCAGCGCGCCGACGGTGATCAGCATCTCGACCCCCAGCGTCTCGGTCAGCTCGAGGATCTCGCTGGTGAAGGCGCGCCAGCGCATGTTCGGCTCGTGTCCCCGCAGCAGGACCAGGTCGTGGGGGCTGCCGGGCACGCGCACGGCCTGGAACTCGGCCGTCGGCCACTGGATCCGGCGGCCCGCGCCGTCGTCGACCTGCACCAGCGGCCGTGTCACCTGGAAGTCGTAGAACTCCTCAGGGTCGATGCGGGCGAAGGTCTCCGCGCCGAGCGCGTCCGCGAGGAAGCCGAGCGCGGTGCTGGCCGCGACGCCGGCGTCGTTCCAGCCCTCGAACCCGGCGATCAGGAACGGCCGGGTGAGGCTCGGGCGGTGGATGAGCGTCGTGTGCTCCATGGTTCCACGATGCCACGGATCGGATCGCGGCGGCAGTGGGTGTCCCCTACCTGTGGATAACTCGGCGCTCGCGGTTCCCGCGTGATTCCCGCCCGGTGGTCGGGGCGCTGGCGGTGCCGGCCGGGCGTGGCACTGCCGGCCGGACTACTTGGCCCACGCATCTCCCAAGACATTGGCACGTTGACCGCCAAAACGTTGCGGATTGGCAGTATCATGACCAAGAGGCCCCGCGCGCTGTCTTGGCCCCCCCGGATAGCGCGGGGGCCTTTTCGTCCCGTGACCCTGGCCGCCCGGCGGCCCGCCGAGCCGCTACCCGTGGCCGCTCAGGCTGTCGAGCTCCCGGGCCCGAGCCAGGTAGCGGGTTGCGTCCTCATCATAGGCGTGGGTGCGCTCGACGGCGCGGACGATGGCGGCGGGCACCAGGCCGTCGAGGGGCCTGCCGCGGCGGGCGGCCTCCCGCGCCTCGGTCGAGGAGCGGCGCGGCGCCCATCCCGGAGTGGCGAGCGCGCCCGCGGGCAGCGGCAGCACGGCGGGCGGGCTGCCTGCACGCTCGGCGACCAGCAACGAGGCCGAGCGGGCGAGCCGCTCCAGGGCGGACTCCAGGTCGTCGTAGTACCGAGGGTCGAAGAGCTGGACCGCTTTGTCCGTCCCGACCAGCAGCGCGACCTCGGCGCCGGTGAGGCGGCCGAGCGACTCCGCCATGTCCACCAGCAGGGGACGGCTCGACACGGCCACGACCGCCCAGGGCTGTCCTCGCGCCCAGGTGCGGACCCAGTCGAGGCGGTCCACCGGGTGCGCCCGCTCGACCCGCTCCTTGTCGAGGCTGACGGGCGCCAGCGCCAGCACCACCCGCTCGCAGCCGGCCCGGTGGCCCGCGGCCGCGACCGCGACATGGGCGAGCGTGAGCGGGTTGAAGGTGCCGGCGAGCAGCCCGCTGCGCGCGCCCTCCACAAGCGTGCCCTCGACCACCTCGAGGAGCGGCGGGCCGGGCTCGGCCATGCGTGCGAGCACGGCGGCCAGCGGCGCCAAGCGGCGACGCTCGCTCGCGCCGAGCCGGTTCATCCCGGTTCCCCGATTCCCGATTTTCCGACCGAGGGCCCCGAAGGCTCAGCCTTGCAGCTCGACCGGGACCACGGTCAGCTCGATCAGCTCCCCGCCACGGAAGACGCGCACGAGCAGGGGGCGGCCGATCGCCTCGGTCACCATCAGCCGCTGGAGGTCGCCGGCGTCGGCGACCGCAACGCCGCCGACGTCCACCACCAGGTCCTCGCGCCGCATGCCGGCGCGGGCGGCGGGGCTGCCCGAGATGACCTCGACCACCTCGAGGCCGGCACCGCGGTCCAGCGACTGTGCCACGCGGGGCGGCAGTGGCCGGCGGCCACCGGCGATGCCGAAGAAGGCGCGCCGGAAGCGGCCTTCGCGCATGAGCGCGACCACGATCCGCCGGGTGGTGGCGTTGACCGGGATCGCCAGCCCGAGGCCGACGCCGGCCACGGCGGTGTTGACCCCGACCATGTGGCCGCGCCCGTCGACCAGGGCCCCGCCGGAGTTGCCGGGGTTCAGGGCCGCGTCGGTCTGGATGACGTTCTCGACCATCCGGGCGTCCCGGCCGTTCGAGGTGGTGAAGGAACGTCCGAGCGCGCTGACCACCCCGGCGGTGACCGAGCCGGCCAGGCCCATCGGGTTGCCCACGGCGACCACGAGCTGGCCGACCCGGAGCCGGTCGGCATCCCCCAGGGACACCGGCTCCAGGTCGGCACCGCTCGCGCGGATCACCGCGAGATCTGACAGCGGGTCGCGGCCCACGACCTCGAAGCGCAGCTCGCGGCCGTCGGCGAGGGAGGCGCTGCCCCGGCTGGAGCCCTCGACCACGTGGGCGGAGGTGACGAGGAACCCGTCGGGCGTGATCGCCACCGCCGAGCCCGCTCCCTGGGCCTGGTAGCCGCCCGCCAGGCGCCGGCTCACGCGCAGGCTCGCCACCGATGGGATGACCCGGTCGGCCACGCCCGTCACCACCGTCGAGTAGGCGTCCAGCGCCTCCTCGTCGCTGGGCCCGAGGTCAGGGTGCTGCTCTGGGCCGGTGAGCAGCGCGTCAATGAGCTGGATCGAGGTCACCGCTTCCTCCCCGGCAGCGCGAAGGTCGTTCTCGCGGACTTGCACGCTTTTCACTCTGCAATGATGCCAGTGGGCTGCGCATTCCTCCTCCCCGCCCCGGCTTTCCGTCCCGGCCCCTTCGGTTCCCCGCTCGGCTCCCTGGTTTGCCATACTGGCCAGGCCATGGTGGTGGATCCGGAGCTTCTCGAAGGCCTCGAGGCGGCGGTTGCCGCTTCTCCGCACAACGTGCCCCTCCGCCTTCATCTTGGCTCGCTGCTCCTCAAGGCGGGCCGTCCCGCCGACGCCCTCGAGCAGTGCGCCGCGGTGCTGCTGCAGGTCCCCGACCACCGTGACGCGCTGGATCTCGCCGCCAGCGCGACCATGGCGGTGGAGCCCCCGCGCTGGGCCGGCGACCGCATCGAGCGGGGCGCCCCGGCCGGTCGGGCCCCTCCCGGGCCGGCCGGAGGCCGTCCTGGCCTCGAGTCGGTGCGCGAGCGGCTCCGCGCGCCCGTCCCTCCCGCCGGACCGCCCGCCGCCGAGGAGCCGGCACGACTCGACGGCGAGTCCGGGGGCTCCGCGGAGGACCAGGACCCGGAGGGGCAGGAGCGCGCCGAGCAGGTCGCCGCGCTGCTCGGCGGCTTCGGTCTCCAGATCGAGCCCGCGGGCGTGACCTTCGCCGACGTCGGCGGCATGACCTCCGTCAAGCAGTGGCTGCTGGACGCCGTCCCCGGCTCGCAGGTCGAGCTGAGCCCGCGCAGGCGGCTCGAGCGGGCCCTGCGTGGCGGGCTGCTCGAGTACGGCCCGCCCGGCTGCGGCAAGACCTTCGTGGCCCGGGCCGTCGCCGGGGAGCTGGGCGTGAGCTTCTTCCCGGTCGACCTCGGCCGGCTGCTCGACCAGCGTCCCGGCGAGGGCCAGCGCAGCCTGCACGAGGTCTTCCAGGCGGCCCGGCTGTCCGCCCCGTGCCTGCTGTACCTGGACCAGCTCGACGCCCTGGGGGACGGGCCCGGGACGCCCCAGCGCTCCTTCAGCCGGGGCGTGGTCGAGCAGCTCGTGGCCGAGCTCCAGGCCATGTGGGAGGAGAGCGGGGACGTGACCGTGGTGGCGGCCTCGGAGAACCCCTGGGACGTCGACCCGTTGCTGCGCGACCGCCTCAGCCGCCGGCTCCTGGTGCTGCCGCCGGACCGGGAGGCGCGCGAGGCGATCATCTGGCAGGCGCTCGGCGACTACCCGGTGGCCGACCTCAACCTCGCCGCCCTGGCGGGCCGGACCGAGGGCTTCTCCGCCACCGACCTGATCACCCTGAGCGACTCGGCCGTCGAGATCGCCACCGAGCGCTCCCTGGCCAGCGGCCGCGACCGGCCGGTGGGCATGGACGACTTCAACCGCTCCCTGCTCCGGGTGCGGCCGAGCCCCCCGGCGTGGCTCGCGCTCGCCCGTGACTTCGTGCTGTACGCGGGGCACGGCGGCGTCTACGACGACCTGCTCGCCTACCTGCGCGTGCGCGCCTGACCGGCGGCGGTCGGTCCCCGAGGGATATCCACAGTTTTCCGCCGCCTGGTCTGCGGCAGGACCCACGCCAATACAATGGCCCGGCGTTCGATCCAGGGGCCGGGCACGGCTCGTCGCCCGCGCCACACCGAACGCGAAGCCATGCCGATCGCTGCAAGGGGAGCGCCGTCGTGCTCGAAGACGCCATCGTCCGCAAGGTCCTGGGCGCCGCGCTGGCCACCGGCGCGGAGTGGGCCGAGATCTACGCCGAGGACCGCCTGTCGCACTCGATCCGGCTCGAGGACCGCCGTGTCGAGGAGCTGGTCACCGGGCGCGACCGCGGCGCCGGCGTCCGGGTCGTTCGGGGGACCTCGTCCGCCTACGCCTACACCAACCGCCTGGACCAGGACAGCCTGCTCGAGGCCGCCAGGGTCGCCGCGGCCGCCCTGCGCGAGCAGCCGGTCGCCGAGCTCCGCGACCTGCGCCGCCGCACGCCCGCCGTGCGCCACCCGGTCGCCATCGACCCGGCGGGCGTCCAGCGCGCCACCCTCGCCGAGCTCGTCCGCCGCGCCGATGACGCGGCGCGCTCCTACGACCCGTCGGTGGCCCAGGTCACCGCCGGGTACAGCGATGCCCGCCAGCACGTGCTGATCGCCAGCTCCGACGGCTTCGCCACCGAGGAGGACCGCGTCCGCACCCGCTTCGTCGTGCAGGTGGTCGCGGCCCGGGACGGGGTGGTGCAGACGGGCTTCGACGGGCCGGGCCGCTCCTGCGGGTTCGAGCTGCTCGACCAGTTCCCTCCCGAGAGGGTCGCGCGGCGCGCCGCCGGGCGGGCGGTGGCGATGCTCGCCAGCCGTCCGGCGCCGGCGGGGGAGATGCCGGTGGTGGTCGCCGCCGGCAACGGCGGGGTGCTGTTCCACGAGTCCAGCGGTCACGGCATGGAGGCCGACCTGGTCGCCAAGGAGGCCTCGGTCTACCAGGGCAAGCAGGGCAGGAAGATCGGCGTGGACCAGTTCAGCGGCGTCGACGACGCCACCGTCGAGGGGGGCTGGGGCTCGTTCCAGTTCGACGACGAGGGCACCCCGGCGCAGCGCACCGTGCTGTTCGAGAACGGGGTCTGCACCGACTACCTCACCGACCTGATCCGCGCGCGCCAGCTCGGCCAGCCGGCCTCCGGCAACGGCCGGCGCCAGTCCTACGCCGACGTGCCGATCCCCCGCATGACCAACACCTACATCCTCGCGGGCGCCGACGACCCGGAGGAGATCATCCGCCAGACGCCGCGCGGCCTGTACGCCAAGTCGCTCGGCGGCGGGCAGGTGAACCCCGTCACCGGCGAGTTCGTGTTCGGCGTCGTCGAGGGCTACCTGATCGAGAACGGCCAGGTCGCCACCCCCGTCCGCGGCGCCAACCTCGTCGGCGACGGCCCCAGCGTGATCTCGGCGATCGACGCGCTGGGCAACGACTTCGACGTCAAGGAGGGCATCTGCGGCAAGGAGGGCCAGGGCGTCCCGGTCGGCAACGGCGCACCCACCATGCGGATCGCCCGCATGACCGTGGGCGGCACGGGAGGGGCGGCATGACCATGGAGCTGACCGAGATCGTCCAGCGGCTGGCCGGCGAGGCGGCCGCTGGCGAGGGCGTCGAGGCCTACGCCCAGCAGACGACCCGCACCGAGATCAACGCCTTCGAGGGCGAGGTCGAGCGGCTCACCTCGGCGTCCTCGACCGGCGTGGGGGTCAGGGTGGTGCGCGACCACCGCCTCGGCTACGCCTACACCGCCGTCCTGAGCCAGGACGGGCTGCGCGAGTGCCTTGCCGAGGCCAGGGCCAACCTCGATGTGTCCACGGAGGACCCCGGCAACGTGCTGCCGGGCGTTGCCGCGTACGAGCCGCTCGAGGGGATCTTCGACGCCAGGCAGGTCGGGGTCGCGCCCGAGCGCAAGGTCCAGCTCGCCCTGGACGTGGAGGCGCGCACCAAGGCCGCCAGCCCCAAGGTGACCAAGGTCGAGACGGCCAGCTACGGCGACTCGGTCGCACGCGTGGCGATCGCCTCCTCCACCGGGGTGGCGGGCTCGTTCGCGGTGACCAGCGCGTGGTGCTACTCGGTGGCCCTGGCCAGCCAGGACGGCCAGTCCCAGGTCGGCTACGGCGTCGACAGCGCCCGCTCGCTCGAGGACCTGGACGTCGGGCCGGTGGCGACGGAGGCGGCCGAGCGCGCGGTCCGCATGCTCGGCGCCGCCAAGCCGCCCACCCGGACGGTCCCGGTGGTGTTCGACCGCATGGTCGCACCCAGCCTGGTCGGCGTGCTGCTGTCCGGCCTGTCGGCCGAGGCGGTGCAGAAGCGCCGCAGCCTGTTCGCGGACAAGCTCGGCGAGCGGGTCGGTGCGCCCGGCCTCGAGCTGGTCGACGACGGGCGCCTGCTCGACGGGCCCGGTGCCGTGCCGTTCGACGACGAGGGCGTGCCCACACGGCGCACGGTGCTGCTCGCGGACGGCGTGCTGCAGTGCTTCCTGCACAACACCGCCTCCGCCGCGCGCGGGGGGGCCAGCTCGACCGGCAACGCCGCCCGGGCGTCGTTCAAGTCCTCCCCGGGGATCTCGGCGCACAACGTGTTCCTCGTGCCCGGGGACCAGGACCAGGCCGGCCTGCTGGCGCGGGCGGGGGAGGGCCTGCTCGTCCAGGACGTGACCGGGGTGCACTCGGGCGCCAACCCGATCACCGGCGACTTCTCGGTCGGGGTGAGCGGCCTGTGGTTCCGGGGTGGCGAGCTGGCCGAGCCGGTGCGCGAGGCGACGGTCGCGGCGCACCTGCTGGAAATCCTCAAGGGCATCGTGGCGGTGGGCTCCGACCTGCGCTGGACGACCGGCTCCGTGGGCGGGGCCAGCCTGCTGGTCGGCCAGATGACCGTCGCCGGGGCGTGACCGTGGCCGCCAGGCTCGCGACCCGCTCCTGGACCGACGGTCCCGCCGGCTCCGGCGAAGCGGCAGGGGCGGGGGGCGTGGAGCGGGCGGCGGGGCCGCTCGCAGTGCTCCTCCACGGGGTGACCTCGTCCTCGCAGTCCTGGTGGCAGGTCGGTCCGGGGCTCGCCGGGCGGGGCTACCGGGTGCTCGCCGTCGACCTGCGCGGCCATGGCGCCAGCCCCCGCACGAGCCAGGGGCTCGGCCTGGGCGACCTCGCCGACGACGTCATCGAGACGCTCGGGGTCGACCCGCCCGGCGCCGGCCCCGGCGACCCCCCGGTCGACCTGCTGGTGGGGCACTCGCTCGGGGCGCTGGTCGCGCTCGGCCTGCTGGCGAGGACACCGGGGCTCGCGCGCCGGCTGGTGCTCGAGGACCCGCCCGGGCCCACCGGCGTCGACTGGACCGCGCTGGCCGACAGCATCGAGTCCGACGGTAGCCGGGCGCGGGCCGAGCCCGAGACGCTGCGGCGGGACATAGAGGCCGAGAACCCCGAATGGCGTCCCGACGAGGTCGACCGCCGGCTCGCCGAACTGGCCGCCTGCGACGCCACCGCGATGGCCGCGGCGATGCGCGGCGGCGGGGTCTCCTTCGACCTGGCCGGCATGGCCGCGGTGGTGCGGGTCCCCACGCTGCTGGTCGCCGGCCGTGAGGAGCTCGGCTCCGCCCTGGTCGGCCCCGACCGCAGGGCCCTGGTGGACGCCCTCGCCGGCCGCGGCACGTTCGAGGTCCTCGGTGGCGGCCACAACCTCCACGAAGAGGAATTCCACCCGTTCATGGAGACGCTCGACCGCTGGCTGGGCCGTACGGGACCTCCTCGGGGCTGATCCAGCCGGGAACCGATGGGGGCGTCCCTCGGCTCAGGCGACCGCTCCGGCGGCGCGGAGACCGGCGATCTCCGCGGCGTCGAAGCCCCAGGCGGCCAGGACCTCGTCGGTGTGCTGGCCGGGCGCGGGCGGGGGGGAGGGCGGCGTCGGCGGCGTGCGGCTGAACCGCGGCGCCGGCGCCGGCTGCGGCGACCCGCCCACCGGCACGAACGTGCCCCGCTCCAGGTTGTGCCGGTGCGCGGGCGCCTCGCTGGGGCGGAGGACCGGCGCAACGCAGGCGTCGCTGCCCTCCAGCAGCTCGCACCACTCGGCGCGGGTCCGGGTGCGGAAGACCGCCGCCAGCCGCTCGCGGAGCTGCGGCCAGCGCGCACGGTCCGCCGGCGCCGGCAGGTCGCCGGCGTCGAGGCCGAGCCGGCCGAGCAGCTCGGCGTAGAACTTGGGCTCGAGCGCGCCGACCGCCATGTGCTCGCCGTCGGCGGTCTCGTAGACGCCGTAGAACGGCGCGCCGCCGTCCAGCAGGTTGGTGCCGCGCCGCTCGTTCCACAGCCCCAGCGGAGCCAGCTCGTGGACCATGGTGGTGAGCAGGGCCGCGCCGTCCACGATGGCCGCGTCGATCACCTGCCCCTGGCCCGACCGCCGCGCCTCGAGCAGGCCGCACGCGATCCCGAACGCGAGCAGCAGGCCGCCGCCGCCGTAGTCGCCCAGCAGGTTGAGCGGCGGCACCGGTGCCCGGCCCTGCTGGCCGATCGGGTGAAGAGCGCCGGCCACGGCGATGTAGTCGATGTCGTGCCCGGCGGCGTGCCGCAGCGGCCCGTCCTGGCCCCAGCCGGTCATGCGCCCGTACACCAGGCGCGGGTTGCGGGCCAGGCACACGTCGGGGCCGATGCCGAGCCGCTCCGCAACCCCTGGCCGGAAGCCCTCGATCAGCGCGTCGGCGTCGGCGGCCAGGCGCAGCACCACCTCCGCGCCGCGCTCGTGCTTCAGGTCGACCACCAGCGAGCGCCGGCCCCGCCCCAGGAGCTGCGGCAGGCCGGGGCTGTCCTCGGCCGCCGGCCGGTCGACGCGCACGACATCGGCGCCCATGTCGGCCAGCAGCATGGCGCAGAACGGCCCCGGCCCGATGCCGGCGATCTCGACCACCCGCACGCCTTCGAGCGGACCCACGTGCCCTCCCGCCCCGGCCGTGCGCCCTACCCGCGCACGGTGGCCAGCAGCACCACGAACAGGGTGCCCGCCACCAGGCGGTACCAGATGAACGGCCACAGCGTCCGTGTGCGCAGCAACCGGATCAGGAACGACACCGCCAGGAAGCCCGATACGGCCGCCGCCAGGAAGCCGACCACGAGCTGCGCCGGCGTCTCGGTCGCGTGCTGAAGGTCGCTCAGCTTGAGCGCGCCCGCCCCGAGGATCGCCGGGATCGAGAGCAGGAACGAGAAGCGCGCCGCCGCCTCGCGCGAGACGCCCTGGAACAGGCCGGCGGAGATGGTCACCCCGGACCGGCTCGTCCCGGGGATGAGCGCGACCGCCTGGGCCACGCCGATGCCGACCGCCTTGCCGAGCGGGAGCCGCTCCAGCTCCTCCTCGGCGCTGCCGGGCTGCGCCGGCCGGGCCCGGCGCTGGTGATGGCGCTGGTGGATCTCGGCCCTGGTCATCGGCTGCGCCGTGGCCGGTGCAAGCTGGACCTGGCTCGGCGTCTGCCGGGTCTGCTCCTGCTCCAGGGCGGCCGCTCGCTTCCGGGGGCCCGACGCGCGGGTCGCCTCGTGCGCCGCGACCGGTCGGGCCGCCTGGGCACGGGCCCACAGCTCGGCGCCGATCATGATCCCGGTGGTGGCGACCAGCCACACCGCCGACCTGAGCGGCCGGCTGGTCTGCGCGTCGGCCCAGTCCTGCAGGAGGTAGCCGAAAATGGCGGCCGGGACGGAGGCGATCGCCAGCAGCCCGAGCTGGCGGCGGCGGGCGCGGGCCTGCTCCGGCCCGAGCACGCCCGGGGCCACCAGGCTGAGCGCGAAGCTCCACAGGTCACGGGCGAAATACACCACCACCGCGGCCAGCGTCCCGAAATGCAGCAGCACGTCGTAGGCGAGCTCCGGCGTCCGGAAGCCGAGCAGCTTGGGCACGATCGAGAGGTGGGCCGACGACGAGATCGGGAGGAACTCGGTCAGCCCCTGGACGATGCCGAGCACGAAGGTGCGAACCACTGCGGATCGATCGCCTTTCCACGTCGAGGTGGGACCGTCGAGATGTCGAGACAGGGACCGAGGAAGTATCGCAGCTCACGGCGGTTTGCACAGCCGGTGGCTCAGACCTCGAAGCGGGCGCCGCGCAGCGCGGTGGAGCAGGTGCAGGAGCGGTCCTCGGGAAGCGCCGGGACCAGCGAGAGCAGCAGCTCCCTGAGCTTGGCGTTGTTCTGCTCGAAGACCCGCACGACCTCGGCATGGGAGACCGGCTCGACCCCCGGGATGCCCTCGAGGCCGACGTCGTAGTCGGTGATCAGCGACATATTGACGTAGCAGAGCTCCAGCTCGCGGGCGAGCAGCGCCTCGGGGTAGCCGGTCATGTTGATGACCGTCCAGCCGGCGCTCTGGAACCAGCGCGACTCGGCCCGGGTGGAGAAGCGAGGGCCCTGCACCACCACCATGGTGCCGCCGTCGTGGGCGGTGATGCCGCCGTCGTGGGCCTGCTTCAGGGCGATCGCGCGCATCTCGGGGCAGTAGGGGTCGGCGAAGGTGACGTGGGTGGTGACCGGGCCGTCGTAGAAGGTGTCGGCGCGCCCGGAGGTCCGGTCGACGATCTGGTCGCAGATCACCAAATGGCCGGGAGCCGCCTCGGGCTGGAGCGAGCCGGCGGCGCAGGGGCCGATGATCCGGCTCACCCCGAGCTCCTTCATGGCCCACAGGTTTGCCCGGTAGTTGATCCTGTGCGGCGGGTGCTGGTGGTGCCGGCCGTGGCGCGGCAGGAACGCCACCCTGCGGCCGTCGAGCTCGCCGACGGCGAGCCGGTCGGAGGGTGGGCCGTACGGGGTGTGGACCGCGTGCTCGCTCACACCCTCGAGGAACGAGTAGAAGCCGGAGCCGCCGAAGATCCCGATGTCGGCCTTGGGGAGGCCCATCTATCAAGCCACCTTTCGCGACCAGCGGGGTCGAGCGCCCGCGCCAGCGCCACGCGCCCGGTCCGGCGTCGGATTCTGGATAGGGAGCGGGCGGCCACCGACGGTCGGTGACCTGGGCATCGTAGCGAAGCGCATCCTCAGTGGAATGACCCGATCCGGTATCTGAATATCGTTGACATGTTTGAGGCAGTTGAGATACTCATCGCCACCTCCACCGCCTCACCAAAGGACGACAGATGCGCAACCGTCGGTACCTGATTGTCGCGCTGTTACTGCTGGTCGCGCTGGTGGGCGCCGTCGCGCTGGTGGGCCCCGGGGCCGGCGCCGCCGGGACCACGGTCGCGCTGTGGCGCATGGACGAGCCGGCGGGCGCCACCATCATGTACGACAGCGTCGGCGGCCACAACGGCACCCTGACCGACGTCCGGACCGGGGTGGCCGGTGGCGTCTCGGGCACGGCCTACGGCTTCAACGGGCACAGCTCCAAGGCGGTCGTCCCGTCCTCGGGCGGGTTCAGCATCGGCAGCAGCAACCTCGCCTTCACCGTCCACGTGAAGTTCGCCAACGTCCCGAGCACCACTGTCGGCGACTACGACCTGCTGCGCGGCACCCCGGGCGGGGCCTACAAGCTGGAGATCGTGGCCAGGAAGGACCGCACGATGGGCGTGGCGAGCTGCTTTTTCAGCGGGTCGGCCGGCAGGGCCGTGCTGACCGCGGGCCCCGACCTCGCCGACAACTCCTGGCACACGCTCCAGTGCAGCAAGACGGCCAGCGCCATCCAGTTGGTGGTGGACGGCCAGGCCTTCACCAAGCCGGTGACGATCGGCTCGCTCGGCAATGCCGCGCCGCTGTCGCTGGGCGCAAAGTCGACCGGCGGCGACTGGTACGAGGGCCTGATGGACGAGGTCTCGGTCTCGGTCGGCTGAGTCAGGCGCTCTTCTCGGCCGGCTTGGAGGAGCCGTCGCCCGGCTTGGGCGAGGTCTTGGCCTTCGAGGTCTCCTTGCCGGCCGCGGCCGCGGCGGCGTCCTTGGGTGCTGCGCCGTCCTTGGAGGCGGGGGCCTTGCCGCGGGAGTCGGTCCGGTAGAACCCCGATCCCTTGAAGACGATGCCGATCGGCGAGAAGACCTTGCGCAGCCTGCCTCCGCAGGTCCCGCACTCGGTCAACGGCGCGTCGGACATCGACTGCACCACCTCGACGTGGTGTCCGCACTCGATGCAGGCGTACTCATAGGTCGGCATGACGAGCTCCCAAGGAACGAGGACGAGCGGCACGGTGGAGCCTGGTCGCTCACAAGCCATGATAGCAATCTGCTACCCGTGACCCTCGCCGATGCCGTCGACCACGGCCGCCGCCAGCTCCAGGTAGGCCTGGCGCGTGGCGGGCGCCAGCTCCCTGAACACGATCTCGGCCCCGGTCTCCAGGTGGCGGTCGAACGGCACCTGGACCACCGCTCGGCAGCGCCGCACGAAATGCTGCTCGAGCTGCTCGATGTCGACCAGGGTCCGGGGCCGCACCGCGTTGATCACCACCACCGAGTTGCGCGCGAGGTCCCCGTACTCGTGCCGCTCCAGCCAGTCGAGCGTGAGGCTGGCCGCGCGCGACCCGTCGAGGCTCGCCGCGCTGATCACCACGAGCTGGTCGGCCGTGGGCAGGATCGAGCGCATTGCGGAGTGGAGCAGGCCCGGGCCGCAGTCGGTGAGCACGATCCCGTAGAAGCGCTCCAGGACCTGGGCCACGTCGCGGTAGTCGTCCTCGCTGAAGGCGTCGTCGGCGGCAGGGTCGACGTCGGACGCGATCACCTCGAGCCGGCGGAAGCTGGTCTGCGAGGCGTGCGCCTGCATGTCGGCGTAGCGCTCCAGCTTGCCGGCATTGGCCAGCAGGTCCTTGGCGGTGCGGGTGGTCTCGAGCCGGATGCGGTACCCGAGCGTGCCCGCGTCGGGGTTGGCGTCCACGGCCACGATCCGGTCCTGGCGGTGCTCGGCGAGGACCGCGCCGAGGCAGGCGGTGGTGGTGGTCTTGCCGACCCCGCCCTTGAGGGCGATCATCGCGATTTTTCGGGTGGTCTTGACCGGGGCGGCGATGCGTGCCTCGGTCTCGCGCCGCTGCACGTCACTGACGCCCGGGCGCACGCGGCCGCCGGTGAGCCGGGTGACGAGGCTCTGCCAGCTCCGGGAAACGGCGCCCGAGGGGCGCTGGACCACCTGTGGGGGAGCGAGGTCCGCCGCGCCGCCGGCGGGGCGCGCCACGGGCGGCGGAGCAGCGGCCGGCCGTGGGCCCGCGGCGGGCGGCGGGGCAGCGGCGGGTTGTGGCGGCCGTGCCTGCGGAGGTCCGGCGGCGGGTGCGCCCCTTGCGGCCGGTGCCGCGCCGGGCTGCTTGGGGCTGGTGGGCTTGCCGGGCACGGCGGCCGGGAACGGGGCCGGGGCCGGCGGCTTGTCGGCCGCGGGCTTGACAGGCTTGACAGGCGTGGGTGCCGGCGGCGGCTTCCCCTGTTGAGCGGCTGCCGGCCGCTGCTCGGGTGCGGGCGGCTTGGCGGGCTTGGCGGCTGCCGGCTTGATGGACCCGGTCGTGGCGGATGGAGCCTTGGGCGAGACCGCTCCACCCGGTCCGACCGTTCCACCCGGTCTGGCCGGTGCATGTGGGCCGGTCGGTTTGTCGGTCTTCGGCGGCGCCGTGGCGTCGGCCGCTGGCCGCGCAGCCGCGGGCTTGGGCGCAGCGTCCTTGCCGGACTTCGGACTGCTGGGAGCGGTCGGTGTCGCGGGAGCGGCCGGAGCGGTCGGGGTGGTAGGAGCTTTGGCCGCCGGCGCGGTCGTCGGGTGCGCACCTGGGGGCGGGGGTGCCGCCGGGGCCGGGGGTGCACCCGGGGTCGGGGAGGCCGGTGCGTCGGCCTTGGCCTTGACGGGCTGCGCGGGCGGGCCGGGCTCGCCCGCGGCGGCGGGCGCGCTGACGGGCGCCTCCGCAGCCTTGGCGGATTTGGCCTCAGGCTTGGCAGGCCCGGCCGCCTTGGCCTCGGGCTTGGCCTCGGCTTTCGCGTCGGCCTGGGCAGGCGCGCCCTTCTCCTTGGCGCGCTTGACCGTTGACGCTGGCTCCACCGCTTGGGCCGCCTGGAACCAGATCGAGTTGTCCGGCTGGGGCGGGGGTGTTGAGCGAGGTGGCGTTGGCGCGGGCGGTATGGTCGGTGGAGGGGCGGGGCTCCTCGGCGCGATCGGGCTTGCCGCCGGAGCCTGGCGCTGCTGCCTGGCGCGCGCGGCCGCCAGCTTCGCCTCCAGGGACGGGTGTGCCTTGGGCTTGGCGGCTGGCTGCCGGCCCGGCTGTGGGGCCGCGCCGGGCTGTCCGGCGCTTGCGGCAGGCGCCGCGTCCGGTCGGGCCTGCGGCTTGTCGGGGTGCTTCGGGGCGGGCGCCGGAGCCGGGGTCGCACCCGGAGCAGGCGCCGTCGGGGCCGGGGCTGGGGCCGGACCGGCGCCCTTGGTCGGAGTCGGAGTCGGCGCCGGGGTCGGAATCGGTACCGGGGCTGGGGATGAACCGGCGCCCTTGGTCGGGGTCGGCCTCGGGGCTGGCGCTGGGCCCGGGGCTGGACGGGCGGCCGCCTTCGGCGCGGTCGGCGCCGCGCGCGGCGCCATGGGCCGGCCCTTCGGCTGTGGTCGGGCGGCTGGGTCCATCTTCACGGCCGGGAGCTCGATTGTCTCCGACCCGGGCGACTCTGCCGGTGTGGGCTGGGTGGAGGCAGCCGCGGGAGCGGTCGGAGCAGCAGGCGCCTCGGCGGGCTGCCCCTCGGCAGCCTCGGGCTCCTCCTCGAACTGCTCCTCCAGCCACTCAAGTCCCTGCGAGACGTACTCGACTCGCTCGCGGCTACCACGCGGTTTCGACTCTCCAGAGGACTTGTCCGCGGGCACGATGCGACTTCCTTGTGTGTTCGTGCGGCGCTTGACGGGCGCCGGCTCGCCGATGGCGGGTCAACCTGTTCCGGCAAAGTTACTCTGAGCCCCAGGACTTGCCCAACTCGGCCTGCAAGAGCGGCCGGGGCGAGCGGCACGGCATCGGGCGAGCGGCGCGGCACCGGGCGACGAGCCCACCGGAAGCCGGCCCGTTTTCCAGGCAGTGTGTCCAGCTCGGTCGAGTAAGATCGCCCCGGTCTTTTGAGGTGCAATGGTGCATGCGGATGCCGTCAACTCGAAACGTCGGGAGGTCGGACGGTTGCGAGACGTGAAGGTTCGCAAAGCGGTCATACCAGCGGCCGGGCTTGGCACGCGCTTCCTGCCAGCCTCCAAGGCGCAGCCCAAGGAAATGGTCCCAGTTGTGGACAAGCCGGCCATCCAGTACGTCGTCGAAGAGGCCGTGCGGGCGGGCCTCGAGGACATCCTGATCGTCATCGGACGGGGGAAGTACGCGATCGAGGACCATTTCGACCGCTCCTGGGAGCTCGAGGGGCTTCTGACCGACAAGGGTGACGAAGAGCGCCTGGAACAGGTCCGGGCCATTTCCGACATGGCAGAGATCCACTACATCCGTCAGAAGATGCCCCTCGGCCTCGGCCACGCCGTCAGCGTCGCCGAGCAGCACGTGGGCGACGAGGCATTCGCCGTCCTGCTGGGCGACGACCTCATCGGCGAGCACGAGAACCTCCTCGGCGACATGGTGGACAGCTTCAACCGGCACCAGACCAGCGTGATCGCGGCGATGGAGGTGGAGCGGTCGCAGATCCAGGCGTACGGAGCTGTGGCGCCGGGCGACGAGGTCGAGCCCGGCCTGGTGCGGCTCACCGACATCGTCGAGAAGCCCGAGCCGGAGCAGGCGCCGTCGAACCTGGCGGTGATCGGCCGCTACGTGCTGCACCCCGAGATCTTTGCGGCGCTGCGCGTCACCGAGCCGGGCGCCAAGGGCGAGATCCAGCTCAGCGACGCGCTCAAGCACCTGGTCGACGCGCCTGGCTCGCGCGGGGTGCTGGCGATGAGCTTCACCGGAAGCCGCTACGACGTCGGCGAGAAGAACGGCTACCTGCGTGCCACCGTCGAGCTGGCCGCCCGCAGGAGCGACCTGGGCCCGGGCTTCGTCGAGTTCCTGCGCGAGTTCGTGACCGGCCTGGACGGGGCCGAAGGCCGGCCATGACCCCGCGGTTCCCGGCCACGGCGCCCAACCCGCCCGACCTGATCGCCTTCGAGCAGGCCAGGGAGGCGGTGCTCGAGCGGCTGCGGCCGCTGCCGCCCCGGCGGATGCCGCTCAACGAGGCGCTCGGCTGCGTGCTCGCCGAGGACGTGGCCGCAGCCGAGGACCTGCCGCCGTTCGACAACTCCGCCATGGACGGCTTCGCCCTGCGCTCGGCGGACGTGCGGGAGGCGGGCGACACCTCGCCCGTGCCGCTGCGCGTCGCCGGCGAGGTGTTCGCGGGCAGCGCCAAGCTGCCGACCGTCGCGCAGGGCACGGCCGCGCGGATCATGACCGGCGGCCCGCTGCCCCCGGGCGCCGACGCTGTGGTGCCGGTCGAGCAGACCGCGACCGACGGCGACACCGTCCAGGTCCGCATGGCCGTGGCCGAGCGCGGCTTCGTGCGCGCGGCCGGAGAGGACGTGCGCGCCGGCACCGTCGTGCTGGAGCGCGGGCGGGCGCTCGACCCCGCGTCGATCGGCATGCTCGCCTCGGTCGGGCGGCACGAGGTCCCCGTCCACCCCCGGCCGCGGGTCGCGGTCGTGTCCACCGGCGACGAGCTGGTCGACCCTGGCGATCCGCTCGGCCCCGGGCAGATCCGCGACTCGAACTCCTGGCTGCTGGCCGCGCAGGCGGAGGCGGCCGGAGCCGAGGCCTTCCGGTGCGGCCGCCTGCACGACGACCCCGAGGCGCTGCGCCGCGGCTTCGCGCTGGCGGCGGCCGACGGCGACTTCGTGCTGACCTCGGGCGGCGTGTCCGTGGGCGAGCGCGACTACACCAAGCAGGTCCTGGCGGAGCTCGGGGACGTGCGGGCCTGGCGCGTGGCCATGCAGCCGGGCATGCCGCAGGCGTTCGGCATCGCGGCCGGCACGCCGCTGTTCGGCCTGCCCGGCAACCCGGTGTCCTGCTTCGTGGTCTTCGAGATGCTGGTGCGCCCGGCGCTCCGCCGGCTCGCCGGCTTCCCGGACGACCGCCTCGACCGGCCCCGGGTGGTGGCGCGGCTCGGCGAGCCGGTGCGCAGCCCCAAAGGCCGCGTGTCCTTCCTGCGGGTCGTCCTGGAGGTCGGCGACGAGGGGCTCACCGCGCTCCTGACCGGGCCGCAGGGCTCCGGGGTGCTGAGCTCCTGCGTGGCCGCGGACGGCCTCGCCGTGGTGCCGGCCGCGACGACCGAGCTGGCCGTTCGGGCCGAGGTCGAGGTGGTGCTGCTGCGGGAGGACCTGGCATGGGTCCGCTGAGCGCCGGCGACCCGCCCGCCGGCGCCGGGCCGGAGGGCGCGGCCGCCGGGCCGGAGGGCACGCCCGGCCTCACCCACGTCGACGAGCACGGCGCCGCCAGGATGGTGGACGTCTCCGCCAAGCCCGAGACCGAGCGGGTCGCCGTAGCCGGCTGCCGCGTGCTGCTCGCCCCGGCCACGCTCGACCTGCTCGCCAGCGGCGGCCTGCCCAAGGGCGACGCCTTGGCGGTCGCGAGGGTCGCCGGGATCATGGGCGCCAAGCGCACGCCCGACCTGGTGCCGCTCTGCCACCCGCTGCCGATCACCGGCGTCGAGGTCGACCTCGCGCCGGAGGCGGACGCGGTGGCGATCACCGCCACGGTTCGGACCACCGCGCGCACCGGCGTCGAGATGGAGGCGCTCACCGCAGCGGCCACCGCCGCGCTCGCCCTCTACGACATGGTCAAAGGCGTGCAGCGCGACGCCCGCGTCGACGGCCTGCGGCTGCTCGCCAAGCGGGGCGGGCGCTCGGGCGAGTACCTCGCGCCGGGCGCGACCGGACCTCGCACGGGGGAGCCTCGGTGAGCGGCGCCACGCTCGAGGGGCTGCGCGTGGCGGTGCTGACCGTGAGCGACCGGGTGGCCGAGGGCAGCCGCGACGACGCCGGCGGCGACGCCCTGCGCGAGCTGGTCGAGGCGGCCGGGGCGACCGTGGCCGCCGGTGCGGTCGTGCCTGACGAGCCCGAGGCGGTCCGCGCGGCGCTGCGCGCCATGGTCGGCCAGGCCGAGGTGGTCCTCACCACCGGCGGGACCGGGCTCGGGCCGCGCGACGTCACCCCGGAGGCGACCCGGGCGGTGCTCGACCGGGAGGCGCCCGGCATCGCCGAGGCACTGCGCCACGCCAGCCTCGCGATCACGCCGTTCGCCATGCTGTCGCGCGCGGTCGCCGGGCTGGCCGGCCGGACCCTGGTGGTGAACCTGCCAGGCAACCCCAAGGCGGTGCGGGAGGAGTGGGCGGTGCTGGCGCCGGTTCTCGGCCACGCCGTGGCCACCGCCCGCGGCCCGGTCTCCGACGCGAGCCACGAGGCTCCGGCCGGCTGACCGGACCGGCCGGCCGACCGGGGGCCGGCCGACCGAAAGTCGTTGCCGGGGTCTTGGCGCCGTGCTACGTTGCGGGCAGCCTCGGGCTCCCTGACCAGGCCCTTCTTCCCCACGACCCTGCCTCGAGAGGTGGCGCTTTGAGCATCGTCCTCCTCGCGATCCTGGCGGTGATGTGGGCCGCGTTCCTTCTGCCGCTGATCGTTCCAGCCGAGCGCCGCCGGCCAGGACGGGCGCGCCCGCACCTCGGCGGGCCGCACGGCGCCGGCTGGCGCCCAGCACCCGGAGCCGTCTCGCAGGGCTCGCACGCGGGCGCCCAACGGGGGACACGAGCTGCCCGCCGCCACTCGGCCCGCCGGCGCTCGGTGCTGCGCCGCCGGCGCGTGCTGCTGGCGCTCACCGTCGCCGTGGCCGCCTCCGTACGCGCCTGGTACCTGCTCGGCGGCGGCTGGTGGACCGCGGAGGCGGTCACGGGCACGCTGCTGGTCGCCTACGTGGCCGCGCTGGTGGCGCGGGGCACCCGCCGGCCTCGCCCGGCCGGCCGGGCGGTTGCGACGCCGCCGGCCGAGGCCGCGGCGGGCCGGGCGGGTCGTGGCGGTCGCCGCCGCCGGCGAGCGGACCTCCCCCTGTGGGGCGCGCCGCTGCTGGAGAGCCAAGGGCCGTCGTCGCCCGAATGAGCCTCTCCGAGGTCCGCGCGGGCGTGCAGGCGAGGCTGGAAGTCAAGAGCCACGCCCGCGAGGCGGCGCTCGGCGCGGCCCGCCAGGCGGTGCGGCGCGCCGCCAACGCCATCCGCGCCGTGCACCGGGGCGAGCTCGAGGCCGCGGACCGGCTCCTGGTAGAGGTGCGGGACCTGCTGGACGTGGCCGAGTCGGTCCTGGCCGCGCACCCTGACGTGTACTACGCGGGCTTCCTGCAGGACGCACAGAAGGAGTACGCCGAGGCTCGCGCCACCCGCGCCCTGGTCGCGGGCGAGCCCCTGCCGTCGCCGGAGGACGTCGGGGTCGGGGACGCGCCCTACCTGAACGGCCTCGCCGAGACCATCGGCGAGCTGCGCCGCCACCTGCTGGACGTGCTCCGCGCCGGCAATATGGGCCGGGCCAGGGAGCTGTTCGACGCCATGGAGGAGATCCACTCGCTGCTGGCCGACGTGGACCACCCCGAGGCGATCACCGGCGGCCTGCGCCGCTCGACCGACGTGGCCCGCGCGGTGATCGAGCGGACCCGCAGCGACCTCACCCTCACCACCATCCAGCGCGACCTGGCGGACGCCCTGCGCCGCAGCGCCGACCCCGAACGCGGGTAGGCAGGTAGCCTGGGCGGAAAGCCCACAGGAGCTGACCGCCATGCGCGACCTGCCCGACCTTCCCGACCTTCCCAGCCGGTTCGACAAGCTCCTCGGGCTCCGTTTCGAGGAGGCGACAGGCGACAGGGTGGTGGCGGTCCTGCCGGTGACCCCCGACCTGCACCAGGCCTACGGCATCGTCCACGGCGGGGTCTACGCCACCGTGGTCGAGACCACCGCGAGCGTCGGCGCGGCCCTGTCGCTCGGCGCGGAGGGCCGACCGGTGGGGATCGCCAACCACACCGACTTCCTGCGGCCGGTGCGCGAGGGCGAGCTGCGCGTGGAGGCGACCCCGGTCAGCCGTGGCCGCAGCACCCAGCTCTGGGAGGCCAGCGTCACCGACGAGCGCGGCCGCACGGTCGCCCACGGCCGCGTGCGCCTGATGAACCTCAGCGTCGACCCCGGGCTCGACTAGCGCCTCTGGACATCCGGCTCGGCTTGCCGCATGCTTCGTGATATCGCGCGGTATCGACAGGAGGTATCACGATGTCAGGGGAGCTGACCGCACTGCTGCTCAAGGCATTGCGATCGCTGGCGCCGGAGGAGCAGGACAAGGTCATGAGCGAGCTGCTCAGCGCGAGGCTCGAGTGGCAGCCGGGACCGCTGGCCGAACCCGTTTCCCACGCCGCCCCGCCGAGTCTTGGCGCCCACATGCTCAGCGAGCTGCGCGTGTCGCTCGCGTCCGAGAGCGGCGGCCCGTGGCGGACCGTGCCGGTGCGCCTGCCCGTCGAGCTGCACGAGCGTCTCAAGCAGTGGTGCCAGGCCAACAACTTCACCATGGCGGTGGTCCTTCGCGGCCTGGTCGCCCGCTTCCTCGGCGAATACGCCCCGCCGCCGGCCCCTGCCGAGAAGGACCAGACCAGCGCCGAGGCGAGCTGAAGGCCCTGCTCTCTCAATGCGGGTCGGTCGTCGCAGGGAGTGGCTTCTGGGAGTTATCCCCAATTGGGGACAAGTCTGTGCATAGTTAGAGCTACCTAGAAAATACCGCTAGCTCCGGCAGGCCCGTGGCTCAGAAGCTCTGTGCCGCCACGCTGACCTGGTGGTGCCTGCCGAGGTAACCGCCGCCACCGCCGCCACTGCTCTTCTTCTTGCAACCGACGGCGACCAGGCTGATCAGCAGGGCGAGGGCGATCACCACGATCGGGAGAAGCATACGGCGCATAGGTATCATCCTCGACGGATCGGATCGGCAAGCCGCTTCGGGCCTTGACACGGTCTCAACAAATCACCCCCTACAGCGATTCCCACCCGGGCGAGCAGCAAACCGCGGGACGCGCAGCGCTACCGCACCTACTTCCCGACGGTGCGGCTCCTCGTCCCGCCATGACGGGGCGGGCCCTTGGTCAGGGCCCGGTCTCGACCAGGCCGGTGAGCCGCCGGCTGATCTCCCACAGGCGGCGGGCGCCGTCCTGGTCGTAGGACCGCCTGGAGGAGGCGATTGCCCGGCGCCTGGTGAAGTAGCGGCCGCTCACGCCCTCCACGTCCGGGGACGAGGCGAGCCAGACGACCGTGTCGGCTCCCTGCTCCGGGCTCCGCATGAACCGCCGCCCCAGCGGGATGAGCAGCCGCACCGGCAGCGGCCCGTCGGCGCCGAAGTTGGTCCGCACCACCCCGGGATGCACGCAGGTTGCGGTGACTCCAGTCCCCTCCAGCCGGCGGGCCAGCTCGTAGGTGAACATGACGTTGGCGAGCTTGGACTGGTTGTAGGTGCGCTGGCCGCGGTAGCGCCGCTCTCCCTGGAGGTCGTCGAAGTCGATGCGGCCGACCGACTGGGCGGACGAGGTGACGGTGACGACCCGGGAGGGCGCGCCGGCCCGGAGCAGGTCGAGCAGCAGGTTGGTCAGCAGGAACGGGGCGAGGTGGTTGACGGCGAGGACCCACTCCAGCCCGTCCTCGGTCACCCGCCGCCGGCGCATGGTCAGGCCGGCGTTGTTGACCAGGACGTGGAGCCGGTCGGTGCGGTCGTGGACCTGCTCGGCGAGCCGGTGGACCTGCGCCCGGGAGGACAGGTCGGCCAGCATCACCTCGACGTCCTGGCTGCCGGTGGCGGCGGCGATCTCGCGCCGGGTGCGCTCGCCCCGCCCCGCGTCCCTGGCCACCAGCAGCGTGGTCGCGCCCATCCCGGCCAGTGCCCTGGCGGTGGCCAGGCCGACCCCGGAGGTCGCGCCGGTGACCAGGCAGACCTTGCGGCGCAGGTCCGGTGCGTTGGTCATGTCGGCCTCACTCCCTGGGTGCGACGCTGCCAACTCTGCTGTTACTGGCCCACGATCCCTACGTCATCGTTCTGCGCGCGCCTTCGCGAGTACGGCTTGGAGGAACGGGCGCTTGGCGTTCCGATATCCGGCGATATCCTCCTCGAATACGAGAGCGAGCGCCCTCTTCAGGCTCGCATACGCGCTCGCGATCTCTCGGTGACGGCGGAAGTGGAGCGTGCTTCGGTCAGGCTGCGGACTCCGACCAGCAGATCGATGATCGGCTTGGCGGCCAGACCGGGCACAGCGGTGCTTCCCACATGTTCGATGGTGAGCACCATGGACCCGAGGACGTGCTGCAACCGCGTTCGCTCTTGCTCGAACAAGGCGGGCCAGGCCGGGTCGTAGTCGCAGACCACGACCCTTCCTCCGCCGTATCGTTCCACGCTGGCCATCAAGCACCATACGATAGCGCCACCGGCGCCGTTACGCGTCGTCGTGAGGCGCCTGTTCAGGAGTGGACGCACCTGGAGGTTCCCACCACCCTGGCACTCAAATGGCGAAACACTATTGCGTATTCTGCTGGCCAGGCGGCTGAGAGGACGCAATCGAGCCCTCCCGGCCTTCACCGTGGCTGCCGTCTCTTGCACGCGCGTCACGTCGTCCCGGGATACTACTGGGTGATCTCATGAAGGAGGGGCTCGTGCGGGTGCTGGTGACAGGTGGCCTCGGGTTCATCGGCTTCGCCGTTGCGCAGCGGCTCGTCGGCGCCGGCCACGAGGTCGCGGTCTTGACCCGCGGACGGCCAGGTGACCAGGTGGCGCTGCCGGGAGCCGAGGTGCTGCGGGCCGACCTTCGCGACCGCGACCGATTGCGGGACCTGGTCCGGCGTGCCGTGCCCGAGGGAGTCTGCCATCTGGCCGCGCGCACGCATGTACGCGAATCGTTCACCGACCCCTTGGGACACTACGACACCAATCTCGTTGGGACGCTCAGCCTGCTCCACGCCCTCGCCCACCACACCGAGCGGACCGGTCACCCCGTGCGGCTCGTCGCGGCCTCCAGCGCCATGGTGTACGGCGCCTCCGACGGGCGGCCGATCGGCGAAGAGCACCCGGCCGTTCCAACGAGTCCGTACGGCGCCTCGAAGCTGGCCGCCGAGCAGTTGATCGGCTGCCAGGCCGCCACGGGCGCGCTGGGCGCGGTGAGCCTCAGAGCATTCAGCGCGGCCGGAGCTGTCGGCTCGCACGGCGACGCGGACCAGCGTCGGATCGTACCGAAGGCTCTCGCGGTCGCGGCCGGGCTGGCCTCGGAGCTCGAGATCAACGGGGACGGGTCGGCGGTGCGCGAGTTCACCCACGTCGCCGACATCGCCGATGCGTATCTGCTTGCCTTGGGCGCGGCACAGCCCGGAGCCCACCGGATCTACAACCTGGGCAGCGGACGCGGGGTGACGGTCAACGACGTGGTGCGAACCGTCGAGGCGGTGACGGGGCGGCCGCTCGAGGTCACGCACAGACCGAGGGCCGACGAGCCCGCGGCGCTCATCGCCGATACCCGGCGCATCCACGCCGAGCTCGGCTGGGTGGCGGCCCGGTCCTCCATCGACCAGATCATTCAAGACGCATGGAAGGCGGTCTCCACCCACCTGCCCGGGGACCTCGCCCCGCCGCCGGAGTCGCCGTGAGGACGCAGGGGCCGAGACCGCTCGCCGGGCCGGGCCGTGTGCGGCCGGGGACGATCCGCGAGGCGTTCCAGGCGCTTCGTCATGTTTTGCTCCATCTGCCCTAGAGCACCAAGGCGTGTGATGGTATGTTGACGTATCAGTCTGGCGAATATGGTTGAGAGCCTCGTGAACGCTCCACCCCCAGGTAGGGACTCATGATCGAGACGCAGCAGTTGGTTCGAGCAGAGCTCAGCGAGGGGTTGTATCTCTACATAGAGGCAAGTCCAGTCGGACCAGCCTCGGACCGACAGGACGTCGCGGACCGGACGAGACAGTTCCCGTTCAAGCAGATAACAGATTCGGTCGAGGCGATAGCGCGGGAGTTTGCCACGGCATTGAATCGCGCGAGGCCAACCAAAGCGACGATTCAATTTGGCTGCGAGCTGGCTGCGGAGCCGGGCCAGCTCATCGTGATGTTGGTGAAAGGCACGGCCAAGGCCAACCTGACGATCACGCTCGAATGGACGAACAGCCGTTCATCACCGCCGGCGTGAGGCGACAAGAGTGCTCACAAGGGACGAGGCTCTTCGGCGGCTTGAAGAGAGCGTTGTAAGAATACGATCAGGCTCCTCTATCGGAACAGGGTTCTTCGTCCTTCCCCACGTCATCCTCACGTGCGCACACGCAGTGGTCCCTCCGTTGGACTCGACCCCGGGCCCCCGCTCTCTCGAAATTTACAGCAAAGGCACGCCACTGCGCGTCGCGGACGTTCGTGTCAGCCCCGAGCCGTCCGTGATCCCCGGTTTCCGGGACTATGAGCTGGGCACGGAGGAATATCCGCTGCCCGACGTGGCAGCCGTCATCGTCGAGGCCTCAGGCGCAGCTCGACCGTTTGTTCGCCTCGGGAGCTACTCCGGCAGGTGGCCGCTTCCGTGCCTGGCCTTCGGCGCACCTCGCGGATATGGAGTCAAGCCGGCCCTGCTGGACATTGCGGCGTGGGCAAACCTTGACGACCGGCTATCGTCCGCCTACCGGGTTATTCGACTGGTCGGGCGCCCCATAGATCCCGGTTACAGCGGGTCCCCTGTCGTAGTCCAGGAGACACTTGAGACCATCGGCATGGTCAAGAGCAACCTCTCCGACGGTGGTCTTGGCACTCCCATTGAGATGACGGACGCGGCCTTCCCTGAACTGCAGATCCTTCGGCGGAACGAGGAGCTGCACCAAGGTGCGGGTCCTGGTGCAGCTCGCCTTGTGCCAGTATCTCGACAGGCCACCGAGCTCAAAGTTGCGATAGGCCTTGTGCAGCACGGAGGCAAAGTCGTGCTCGTGTGCCGAAAACGTCCGGAAGGGAGGCTTCGCTGGCAGTTTCCCGCGGGCGTGATAAAGCCTGGGTACAGTCCTCATGACGTCGTTCTCGGGGAGATATTCGACGAGACGGGCATTACATGCCAGGTCGTCCGGTACCTGGGGGACCGTGTCCATCCGGAGACGAACGTACGGTCGCAGTATTTCCATTGCCGATATCTCCACGGCGACCTCGTCAATGGCGACGCCGAGGAGAACAGCGAGGTAATCTGGGTTGACGCGCGGAGGGTGACCGATTATATTGAACCGGACATGATATTCCCGCCGGTATCGGAGATCCTGGACGGGAGTACGAGCTCATGAGGAAGCGACACGTGGAGAATAATCTCCCCAGAATCATCGTGGGCGTCGTCGTACGAGGCTCTGACGTCCTGCTGGTGCGTAGAAGGGCCAGTGAGCAGAGCCTGCGCTGGCAGTTCCCCGGAGGGCAGCTCGAGCCCGGCGAGGCTCCTGGTGGAGCGGTCGAACGTGAGGTCTGTGAAGAGACGGGCGTCGTCTGCACAGCTTCCCGCCGTCTTGGCAGCCGCCTGCACCCGGTCACCCGACGAGAGGTGGAGTACTGGCTCTGCACCTGGCAGGGCGGCGAGCCGGTTGTCAGAGATTCAGAGGAGCTCGACCGGGTGGAGTGGGTCGGAGCTGACGAAGTGGAGTCCAGGATCACCAGTGGCGTCTTCAAGCCCGTTCTTGACGAACTGTCAACGCTCACTCCGTAGAGGACGGTTGTCGGTGGCACGGGAAATCGAGGCAAGGGCCGTGCTCGGGCGCGACGTGGCCAGAGAAGCTGGCGACTTCGCCCGTGAACGTCTGCTCGGCCCCATGTCCGTCAGGCAGAAGGCGCCTCGAGACGTCGTTACCGCGGTTGACTTCGAAGCGGAGGAGCTCATTGTACGAAGAATCCGGGAACGCTACCCTGGCGATAGAATAGTCAGCGAGGAGGCCGGCCTTCTGGAGCCTTGCGCCACGTCGAGCCGACCAAGCGGTCTCACCTGGCACGTCGATCCGCTCGATGGCTCTAACAACTACGCCTTGGCGCTTCCGTTGTACGGTGTCGCAATGGCGCTCCGCGACGAATCCGAGCAGGCCGTCGCTGCCATAGTCCACGAGTCACAGAACAGGCGCACCGTCGCAGCCGTTCGCAATGTCGGCGTGCTCTTCAATGACTCCACCAGGTTCCAGCAGCCAGAGAGCAGGCCCCTATGTGGCCAGATGGGCGACCTGGTCATAGCCTGGTCCCAGGGCCATTCCACACTGCACAGAGAGATCGGCGAGGCAATTTGGCGCGATCTGCGTTGGTCCTGCCGCCGAGTCCTGAGCACCTGGGCTCCGAGCGTCGATTGGGTTCTCCTGGCCAACGGAAACATCGATGGCGTCGTGGCTTTCGACGCGGCGGGGCCGGAAACGCTTGCGGGCATCCTCGTCGCCGAGTCATGTGGGCTCGGGGCTCAGGTGATCAAATACCGCCCCGCAGCGACTGCCGAAGTGTCTTCTATCAGCATGGCCGGGCCCGAAGCCGCTGTGGAGGCGATTGGAGGCAGGATTCTTGCGGCACTCGACCGGTTGGGCTGCCAGCTCGCCTGACACAGCTCTCGTGCCTCAATCCACGTCGAGGTCGGCGAACCACAGCTTGATCTCACGGGCGGCCTCGGCGCTGTCCCCCGACGCGTGGATCAGGTTGCGGATGGGCCGCTTCTCCTTGTTCGCAAGGTCCGGCGAGTCGATCGAGTAGTCCCCGCGGACCGAGCCGGGCGCGGCATTGACCGGAAGCGTCGAGCCTACGGCTTTGCGGACCACCTCGACGGCTCGGTTGCCGCTCACGACCATGGCCAGGACAGGCCCTTCCGTCATGAAGTCGATAAGCCACGCCTTGACCATCTTGCCGATCTCAACGGCGGAATCGGTGCCGAGCTCTTTTTGAGGATCGACGCCGGTCTTCGCGTAGTCGCCCAGGGTCTTCTGGCCGACGGAGGCCAGCCAGGCCTCGTCACTCGGATAGTGCTGCTCGATCAGCTCGCGTGGGGCACGGCGAAGCTCAATGCGCTCGAATTCCAGCCCGAGTCTTTCAAATCGCGTGATCACCTCACCTATCAGACCGCGGGCCACAGCGTCCGGCTTCAGCACGACGAGGGTGCGTTCCATATGATCCCTGCTCGAATGGTCGGGGGCCTGGCGCGGCCCAGCCTATCATCGTCGAGCGCCGAGGCCGGCCGTGGCCCCACCGGCACGCTCCGGGGTGACCCCGCGGGTCGGTCGGGGTCGGTCCGGTCGGTCGGGGAGCTCGGGTGGGGAGGCCCCGGGCGGACCTCCCGTGGGCGCGGGCCGCGCTGAGTCGGGCGCAGGGCCGTGCTGATTTGGGGGATGGCGGGGCTGGATATAGGGTTCGGTCAGATCACTAATGCCCCAAAGTAGGTGGAGGTGCTCTGATGCCCGATCCGGTCCCAGGTCGTGCGGACCGTGCGGACCGCTCGCGGTCGGCGCTCGCGTCCGTGCTGAGCCGCACTGCGCTGCTCCGGTTCGCCGGGGAGGCCTCGTTCGAGCGGGGCGAGCGGTACGCCGCGGACGGCTCGGTCAGTGCCCTTGTCGAGGACGCCGGGGTGGTGGCGGCGCGGGTGCGGGGCACCAGCCTCTACCGTGTGCGCCTCTGGGTCGAGGGCTCGGGGGGCGGCGGCTCGGTCCTCGGCTTCTCGTGTACCTGCCCGGTCGGGGCCGACGGGGCGTGCTGCAAGCACTGCGTGGCCACGGGCCTGGTCTGGCTGGCCCGCAGCGAGGGCGCTGGCCGTGAGGGCGCCGGCGGTGGAGGGTCGCACGACCCCGCGGTCACCATGGACGACGTCCGCGCGCACCTGGCCCGCCAGCCCAAGGAATCCCTGGTCGAGCTGCTGGTGGCGCAGGCGATGGGAGACGACCGTCTGCGCCGGCGCTTGTGCCTGGAGGTCGTCAGGACCCAAGCGACGCCGACGGGGGCGGGGGCGGTCGCCGGCGCTCCCAGCGTGGCCAGCCTGCGGATGTGGATCGACGAGGCGGCACAGATCGACGACTTCCTCGACTACGACGAGGTCGTCGACTACGCGGCGGGCATCGACGATGTGGTCGACTCCCTGGAGGCGCTGCTGGAGGACGGGCACGCGGGGCCGGTCCTGGAGCTCGTCGGGCACGCCATCGAGGTGGTCGAGGCGGCGAGGAGCTATGTCGACGACTCCAGCGGGTACGTCGGGGGCGTGCTGGAGCGGCTCGCCGAGCTGCACCTCGCCGCGTGCGAGCAGGCGGACCTCGATCCGGTGGAGCTGGCCGAGCAACTGTTCGCCCGGGAGCTGAACGGCGAGTCGGAGACCTTCTACGGTGCGCTCGACACCTACGCCGAGGTGCTCGGGCCGCAGGGCCTGGCGGCCTACCGGAAGGTCGCCGAGGCCGAGTGGGACCGGGTGCCTGCGCGGGACCGGGGCGCGAGCTATGCGTTCGATCACCGGCGGATCCGGGTCACCCGCATGATGGAGACCCTGGCCCGCCTGGAGGACGACGTGGAAGCGCTGGTCGCGGTCAAGCGCCGGGACCTGTCCCATGCGTACGCCTACCTGGAGATCGCCGAGGCCTACCGTGAGGCCGGCCAGGACGAGGACGCGCTGGCCTGGGCCGAGCGGGGGATGGGAGCGTTTCCCGAGCCGGCCGCCGACGGTCGGCTGCGCGCGTTCCTGGCCGAGGAGTACCACCGCCGGGGCCGTCACGACGACGCGGTGGGGCTGCTGTGGCAGGCGTTCAGCGGCTCGCCGGGCCTGGCGAGGTACCAGGAGCTGCGGGCGCACGCCGGCCGTGCCGGGCGGTGGCCGGCGTGGCGGGAGCGGGCCCTGGCCAGGCTGCGGGAGCACGTGGCCGCGACGCGGCGGAGCCATGCGACCGCCCGTTTCGCGCAGTGGAGCGTTGCGGACCACTCTGAGCTGGTCCGGGTGTTCCTGTGGGAGGGCGAGGTCGAGGCGGCCTGGACCGAGGCCCGGGCCGGGGGGTGCGCGGACGCGCTGTGGCTGGAGCTGGCCGACAAGCGGGCGGGCGGCCATCCCGAGGAGGTCCTGCCGGTCTACGAGCGCGCGATCGAGCAGACGCTCGCCCATACCGGCAACGACGTCTACGAGCGGGCTGTCGGTCTTCTCCGCAAGGTCCAGGAGGTGCTGCGCCGTCTGGGCCGCGAGGCGGAGTTCGCCGGCCGGGTCGCATCGATACGCACGGCCCAGCGGCGCAAGCGCAACCTCATGAAGCTGCTCGACGCGGCCGGCTGGTAAGCCCGGCATGCAGGCGCAGCGCAGCCGACCCGGCCGTCCGGGTCACCACGGCTGCTCGGACGAGAGGCGCAGGCGCTGCTGCAGGTCGTTGGCGGCCGCGGTGGCCTCGGCAGGGTCGACGCCGAGCGCACCGAGCGCCTGCTCGACCAGGTCCCAGGCGCCGGAGGGGCCCGCCACGAGGGTCGCAAGCGCCGCGGCGAGCACCGCCGGCGGGTGGGACGGCTGCTCCCGCAGCCGCCACCAGGCGGCGAGGCAGCGGACGACCAGCGGCAGGCCCAGGTGGCGGAGCCCGCCGTCCCACAGCGCCGCGGCGACCGGGTCGAGCGCTGCCGGGGAGCCGGGGACCTCGTCGTACAGGCGCTCCGCCACCGCCGGGTGCAGGGTGCGGCGGGAGGGGAGGACCGGGCCGGCGGTCTCCGGGAAGGGCAGGACCTCCGCGACCACCGGCTTGCCGGCCTCCAGCGACCAGCGCAGGGTGTAGGGGTACGTGGACCCGTCGTCGAGCTGGACGACGCCCGTGGTCGCGTTCGGCAGACCGGGGTACGGGCTCGCGGTCATCATGGTGATGCTGGCCAGGCGCCGGCTCTGGCCCGGCGGGATCCCCACGGCGCAGGCGGGCCCCTCGGCTCCGTACAGCCGGTACAGGACGCTCAGGGGAGAGCCGGGCGCCACCTGCTTGCGCGGCCAGCGCTCGCCGCCGGCCACCGTCTCCCAGAACGCGGCCGGGAGCTTGCCGGCGGCCCGCCGGAACCGCTCGCGGTCCAGGCCAGCCGCTGGCGCGCGTGCCGCCGCGGGCGACCTGCCTGGCTTGCGGGTCGGCCTGGCAGCGGCCGGCGCGGGTCGCCGCGGCGGCTTGGAGGGTGCCGCGCCGGCAGGCGGTCGGGGAGCAGGTGGCTCGGGAGCAGGTGATGGGGGAGGCGCCGCCCCCGGGTCCGGGGCTGACACGGGGGCCGACACGGGGGCCGGGGGCGGGGGGGCGGCCGCCGCGGGACGTCCGAGGCAGGCACGGCAGCCGAGCCGGTCCCGACCCGCCACCAGCCGGTCGGCGGCGCCGCAGTGCGGGCAGCAGACATCGGCGAAGCCCGCGCGGGGCAGCACCCAGGTGAGCGCGAACGGGTAGGCCGCGGCGCCGCGGCGCACCTGCACGGGCAGTTCGAGCGCCGGGACCAGCAGCAGGTGCAGCCGGTACGGGCGCACTTCGTGGCTGGGGCGGAACTTCTCCTCGATCTCCGCCCGGCGGCGTGCCCGCTCCACCCCGGTCGCCTCGGCCTGCGCGTCCAGGAGCCGCCGGCGGTCCGGCGTCGCCTGGGCCCGGCGCTTGGCGATCGAGGCCAGGGCGGCCTCGTAGTAGGCGTCCGTCCGGGCAAGCTCCTCGCGGAGCGCCGCCTGCGCCTGCGTGGCCAGCGCCTCGCGGCGCGCGAGCGCCCTGTCCTCGATGCTCGCGTGGGCCCCGGCGAGCGCCTTGACGAGGTCGGGGACGAGCACCCGGTGGGACGCGTCGGGCACCTCGAGCAGCGGCGCCTGGGCGACGGTCCGCACGAGGCTCCCGCCGAGCGCGAGGCCGCTGCGCGCGTCCACCCAGACCTCCTCGCGCTCCTGGAAGCGCCCGCCCAGCCCGGCGGTGTAGGACACCAGTGCGCCCACCCGCAGCACGGGCAGGTACACCCGGGCCGGGTGGCCGCCGGCGTCGATGCGCCCGTGGTCGACGTCGAACCGCTCCCGGGCCCGCTCCAGCAGCGCAGCGGGCGCCGGGAGCACCGCCTCCGGCCAGGGCAGCCAGGCGGAGCCGCCGTCGCCCTGCTCGAGCACGCTCGCCGCCGCCTGGTCGAGCACCGGGTGGCCCGGCAGCAGCAGCAGGGCCCCGTCCTCGCGCGCCACCTCGGGGTCGGCGGTGACCGCGACCTCCTCGGGCAGGTCGAGGGCGGTCCGCAGCTCCTCCGGGAGCATCGCCAGCACCTGGTCGCCCGCGTCCTCGTGCAGGCCACCCTCGGCCTCGACGTAGCGCAGCCAGAACTGGACGGCGGGGTCGGTGGTGGTCACGGCTCGCTCGGCGCGATGAGCTGGTCGGTGCGGCCACGGCTGTCCAGGTAGTCCCGGCGCGCCTGGAGCAGGTCGTCGCCGAGCGCGTCAAGGCGCGCCTGCAGCTCGGCGTCGTCGCGGCTGGCGAGGTGGGCGTCGAACACGAAGCGCTCGAAGTCGAAGTCCTCCTCGACGCGTCCCAGGATCATGTCCAGCTCGCCCACCACCAGCTCGAACAGGCTGATCTTGGCCTCGAGGACCTTGAGGACCCGCTCCTCGACGGTGTCCCTGGTCACCAGGTTGGTCAGCAGGACCTCGTGGTCCTGGCCGATGCGGTGGATGCGGCCGAGCCGCTGCTCGATCTGCATCGGGTTCCAGGGCAGGTCGAAGTTGACCATGACGTGGCAGAACTGGAGGTTGCGGCCCTCGCCGGCAGCCTCCGTGGTCAGCAGGACCCCGAGCTCCTCCCGGAAGGAGCGCACCGCCTCCTCCTTGTCCCGCCGGCTCAGGCCGCCGTGGTAGACGGCCACGGGCACGCCGGCGGCGGCCACCAGCTCGGCCAGGAAGCCGAGCGTCTGGCGGAACGCGGTGAAGACGACCACCTTCTCGCCGGCGGCCCGGTGGCGGCGGAGCAGCTCGACCAGCACCCGCGCCTTGCCGGTCCCCTCGACCTTCCCGGCCAGGCGGGCCAGGTCGGGCCAGCCCACCTTCTCAAGGCTCGGCGCGAGCGCCCGCGGGCTCGACCCGGCCAGCCGCTGCACGGCCCGCAGCGCCAGCTTCCGGGCGGGCGTGGCGCCGCGGCCCTGGGCGCGGACCCGGGCCGAGACCGACTCGTACAGCTCCGCCTCCTCGGCGCCGGGCTGCACGCACAGGGTCTCGGCCAGCCGCCGCGGCAGCATCGAGGCCAGCTCGCTGCGGCGGTGACGGACCATCACCTCGCGCATCCGCGCCTGGAGGGCGGCAAGGCCACGGCCCGGCTCGGCGCTGGCCCTGGTGGAGCCGTAGCGGGCCCGGAACTCCCTGGGCGTGCCCAGGTGCCCCGGCCGGACCAGGTTGGTGAGCTGGAAGAGGTCATCGAGGCGGTTCTCCACCGGGGTCGCAGTCAAGAGCAGCAAATAGCGGGTCCGCAGGCCCCGCACCAGCCTGGCCGAGGCGCTCTGCGGGCTCTTCAGGCGGTGGGCTTCGTCCACGATGACCAGGTCCCAGGCGGTCTCGGTGACCGCGTCGCGCAGGGGCGACCGGCGCGCCGCGGCCAGCGACGCGATCACCACCGGCTGCTCCGCCGCCCGGGCGGCACGCTCGAAGCCGCCGCCCTGGGCCAGCGCCGAGGGCAGGCCGAACTTGCGGTCCAGCTCCTCCTGCCACTGCTCGACCAGGCCGACCGGGACCAGGATCAGCGTCCGCGCGGCCAGGCCGCGAAGGCGCAGCTCGCTTGCGACCAGCGCCGCCTCGATGGTCTTGCCGAGGCCGACCTCGTCGGCGAGGATCGCCCGGCCGCGCATCGCCCGCAGGACCGTCCCGGCGGCCTGGAGCTGGTAGCCGAATGGCTCGAAGCGCAGCCGCGGCAGGGACACGAAGGTCTCGAACCCGGGCCGCGCCCACACGCCGAGGGCCTGGTCCACCAGCCTCGAGGTGGCGTCGTCGACGCGTCGGCCCTGCTCCAGGCGGCGCAGCAGCGCGCGGTAGCCGTCGAGCCCGGCCGGGAGCCCCTCTCGCAGGGCCCGCTCCGCGAGCGCCAGCGCCGCCCGCCTGGCCACTGTCTGCGACGAGCCTGCTTGCACGCGACCTCCACCGACTCCGCCTCGGGAATCAGGCCAGCATTCAACCGGAACCCCACCGGCGCGGCAACCCGCATGCCCCGCTCGCCAGGCCGGATGAACCCCGGGCCGACTCGACCCCTGCTCAGCTCAGTACCGGTCGGACTGGGTCCCGAGCGCCTGGGCGATGGCAACCCAGACCTGGGCGTGGGCGGCCTTCACCTCAGCTCTGCGAAGGTGCTTCTCGATGTCGGTGTTGGAGCGCCCTCCCAATTCATCGATGTCGTCATAGAGCTGCTCGGAGACGACGACGGCCCGATGCGCACGTCGCATCGCCTCGTCCCAGGTGAGCTCGTTCGACAGCGTCATCGCGGTGCCTCCTCGTCTTCGGGTCCATCCGGCCCGGGGTTCATCCGGCCCGGGTCCGTCCGGCCTGGCTCGCGGCCCACGGCTCCGGTCCAAGACTATGATCGCAGCGGTGGTCTACGCGGTCGTCGCCGTTCTACCGGGGTCCCGGCAGGACGATGGGAGCCCGGCGCGTCCGCCCAGCAGAGGAAGGTGCAGGTCATTTGGAATGGGTCCGGGAAGGGACAGCCTTGGCGCCGGGGCGCCCCGGCGAACCGGACGGCGCACGCATGCTGCGTCCCTGGCTCCTCGAGGAGGACGGCGGCACGTGGCGCATGTGGTACTCGGGGCACGACGGCACCACCGGACGCATCCTGGCGGCGGTCCAGCGACCCGGCAGGGAGTGGGAGCGGCTCGGTATCGCGATCGACGCCGGGCTCGCGGGTGACAGCGACCTGTACGGTGTCGAATCCCCCAGTGTTGTGCGCACCCCGGGCGGCTACCTGATGGCCTACGCGGGATTCGACAGCGAGGCGACCCGGCTGCACATGGCCACCTCGGAGGACGGACGGGCCTGGACCCCGCAGGGAACCATCGTGCAGCGCGGCCCGCAGGACGCTCTCGGAGCCAGCCATCCGTGCCTGGTGCCCACCGAGTCGGGCTGGTGGCTGTTCTTCTCCGGCTACGACGGCTCGAAGGACAGCCGACGGGCTGTGATCCTCGCGGCCGTCTCCCCGTCCGGCGCCTCCTGGGACCGCGTCGGCGCGGTCCTGGAGCCGGCGGAGGGCGAGGTGGGGATCTCGCATCCCTGCGTGATCGTGATCGCGAGGACGTTCTACATGTTCTACGCCAGCGACGACGGCAACCGCATCAGCATCGCGATGGCAACGTCCGCCGACGGCCTCTCCTGGAACCGCCACGGGACCACGCTCCAGGCGACCGGAGACGGCCCCGAGGCGCACGGCGTGCACACCCCGTGCGCCGTCCGGTGCCACGACGGGTCCCTGCGCATGTGGTACGCGGGCCTCGCGGCCAGCGACACCAGCCTCGGCTACCAGATCTGCTCGGCCCGCTTCCCGGGTCCCTGGTCGACCGGGGTCTGAGCCTGGACCGTCGGTCCCACTGACTGCCGGACTCGTTCCAGACGAATCGTCTCGTTCACCAGCCTGGCGCGTCCGCTGCTGGTCGCGGTCGACCCGACCCCGTGCCGGCTGCTGATGGTGGAGTGATGGTAAAGTCATGGACCTGATGGCGACGCCCTTGGCGGCATTGTCCCTGATCGCGCCTGGCGTCCAGGTGGTTGTCCGGGACGAGGAGTGGCTCGTCCGGTCCGTCCAGCAGACGCGGACCGACGGCCTGATGGTGAAGGTGATCGGCACCTCGGAGCTGGTGCGCGATCAGGAGGCGACCTTCTTCACCAACCTCGACGACGTGCGGCCGCTGCGGCCGGAGACGACAACCCTGGTGGCCGACCCGACCCCCGCGTTCCGCCGCGGCCGCCTCTACCTCGAGGCGCTGCTCCGCAAGACGCCCCTGCCCGTGACGGAGGCCCGCTTGGCGGTCGGGCACCGGCAGCTCCTCGACCAGCTCGACTACCAGCGCCGGCCGGTGCAGGTCGCGCTCGAGGCGCTGCGGCCGCGGCTGCTCATCGCCGACGCGGTCGGCCTCGGCAAGACCCTCGAGGTCGGCATGCTCCTCTCCGAGCTGATCCGCCGCGGCCGAGGCGACCGCATCCTGGTGGTGACCCCCCGCCACATCCTGGAGCAGTTCCAGCACGAGCTCTGGACCCGCTTCGCCATCCCGCTGGTCCGGCTGGACTCCGAGGGCATCCAGCGGGTGCGGCAGAAGATCCCGGCCACCCGCAACCCGTTCACGTTCTACAAGCGGGTGATCATCTCGATCGACACCCTCAAGAACGCCGGTCGCTACCGCCACCACCTCGAGGGCATCCACTGGGACGCGGTGGTCATCGACGAGTGCCACAACCTCGTCAACCGCGGCACGCTCAACAACCAGCTCGCCCGGGTGCTCGCGCCCCGCACGGAGGCGCTGGTCCTCACCAGCGCGACCCCGCACAACGGCAGGCCAGAGTCCTTTGCGGAGCTGGTCCGCCTGCTCGACCCGACCGCCATCGCCGACCCGAGGAGCTATGGCCGCGCCGAGATCGAGCACCTCTACGTGCGCCGCCACAAGAGCAGCGAGGACGTGGCCGCCGAAGTGGGCGACGCCTGGGCCGACCGGCTCGATCCGCGGGGCGTGCAGGTACCCGCCTCCGCGCCCGAGAACGCGGTCCTCGACGAGCTGGCGGACGTCTGGCTCTACCCCGTGGGTGGTCGCTCGCCCGCGAGCGGGCCCGGCCGCCGGCTCTTCCCGTGGACACTGCTCAAGGCGTTTCTCTCGTCGCACCGGGCGCTCGCCGAGACGATCGAGAGCCGGCGCAAGACCCTCGCCGCCGGCACGGCGGGTGGTCGGGAGGAGGCCGAGCGCAAGCGCGAGGACGCGGCCCTCCTACGGCTCGCCGCGCTGGTCGGCCAGGTCGATGACGCCACCAGCGCCAAGCTCGGCGGGCTGGTCGACACGCTCCAGCGGATCGGGGTCGGTGCCGGGTCGTCGACGCGCGCCGTGGTCTTCTCCGAGCGGCACGCCACGCTCGAGTGGCTGGCGCGCACCGTGCCCGGCCGCCTCGGGCTGCACCCTCGGGCCGTGCGCGTGCTCCACGGTGGCCTCGCCGACGTTGAGCAGCAGCGGATCGTGGAGGAGTTCGCCCTGGCCGACAGCCCGGTGCGGTTGCTGCTGACCGGCGACATCGCCGCCGAGGGCGTGAACCTTCACCGCCAGTGTCACCACCTGCTCCACTTCGACCTGCCCTGGAGCCTCATCACCATCGAGCAGCGCAACGGCCGCATCGACCGCTACGGCCAGCGGCACGCCCCCCAGATCTGGGCGCTGCTACTGGTGCCCGAGCACCCGAAGGTCCGGGGCGACCTCGGCGTGCTCGCGCGCCTGCTGGACAAGGAGGACGCGGCGCACCGGGCGCTCGGCGACGCCGGCTCGCTCATGGGGCTGCGCTCCGCCGGCGAGGAGGAGGCGGAGATCACCAAGGCGCTCGCCGAGGCGCGCCCGCTCGACGAGGTCGTGCCTGACGAGCCCCGCTCTGGCTTCGACCTGCTGCTGGCGCTCACCGGCGCCGGCGGTGACGGCGAGCCCGTGCCCACCACCACGCTGCTCGGCCTGTTCGACTCCGACGAGACGTTCCTCGAGGAGGCGCTGCGGGAGGCGTACGAGGACCCTGACCGCGAGCTGGACGTCCGCCGCGCGCCCGAGCACCGGCTCATCAGCCTCGTGCCCCCGCCGGACCTGCGGCGCCGGCTCGAGGTGCTGCCGCAGAGCTATCTCACCGAGCAGCGGGTCCTGGAGCGGATCCGGCTCACGGCCGACCGGGACGTGGCCGAAGAGATGCTCCGCAGGGCCCGGGAGCGCTCCGACTCGCTCTGGCCGGAAGTGCTCTACCTGTCGGGCCAGCACCCCCTGCTGGAGTGGGTCACCGACAAGGTGCTGGTGCGGCTCGGCCGCAACCAGGCGCCGGTGATGGTCGCCGACGTCCGCTCGCCCACCTTCCTGGTGCAGGGCATGTACTCCAACAAGCGCGGCCAGCCGACCGTCGTGGAGTGGATGGGGATCGACCGGCTTCCCGACTTCCCCCACGTCCGGCCGCTGGACGTGGTCCTGCGGGAGGCGCGGGTGGGAGCGGCCATGGCCAACCCCGACCGCCGGCTCGACCTGCCCGCGCTGCAGGCCCTGCTGCCCGCCGCGGTCGAGGTGGCCCGCGCGAGGATGAAGGAGGTACGCGACCAGCAGGGCAAGGTCCTGGCGGAGCGGGTGCAGGAGTACTCGGCCCGGCTCGGGTCCTGGCGCCGGCAGGCCGAGCAGCTCGCCCTCGCGATCGAGGTCCCCGGCTTCCGCAGGCGGCGCGAGCGCGAGGTCGAGGCGGTCGCGACCAGCGTCGACAAGCTCATCCACGAGCTCGGCACCAGCGGCGACCCGCTGGTCCGGGTCGTCGCGGTCCTGGTGGGCCAGCGATGACGCTCGTCAGCGTCGTCAACCGTGGCGAGTACCTCTCCAACCACTATCTGGACGTGATGCTCCAAGGGGACCTGCGCGACGCCCGCCGCCGTTGGGACGAGGCTGAGGCCAAGGGCCTGGACACAGCCCGCAGCCGCCTGCGGGCGGTCAGCCGCCAGTTCTTCGCCGCCAAGACCAGGGTGGCCGAGTCCGGGGCGCCGGAGGACCTGCGCGCCATGCACGACGTGGTGCTGACCGCGCTCGGCTTCCCACCGGACCGGCGCGAGCTCGTGCTCGAGCGCGGCGGCGAGAAGGTCGCCGTGCCCGCCGCGGCCGTGTGCGAGACCCACACCGGGCTGCTGCTGGTCGCGCTCGACCTCGGCGAGCTCGCGGTCGACGTGGACAAGGCGCTCGACCCGGAGGAGGCCGGGCGCCTGCTCGCCCCGGTCCGGGTGGGGGAGCGGACCCTGATCGCCGACGCCACCGACGCGGTCGCCCACCTCTTCGCCGCCGACGAGCCGCCCCGGTGGGCCCTGCTGCTCGCCGGCGGGGTCGTGATCCTCGCCGACCGGGCCAAGTGGGGCGAGGGGCGTTTCCTCGCGGCCGACCTCGACCTCGCCCTCTCCCGCGGCGACCGCCACGAGCTCGAGACCGTCGCCGCGCTCTTCTCCGCCGACGCGCTCGTGCCCGAGGAGGGCCAGTCGGTCCTGGACAAGCTGGCCGAGAGCTCGCACAAGCACGCCGTCGGCGTCTCCAAGGACCTGCGCGAGGGCGTGCGGCGCTCGGTCGAGATCCTCGCCGGCGAGGTCATCCGCCAGCGCCTCGCCGCCAAGCTCCGGGTCTACGAAGAGCCAAGGCTCGCCAAGGAGCTCACCAGGCAGTGCCTGCGCTTCCTCTACCGGCTGCTGTTCCTGCTCTACGCCGAGGCCCGGCCGGAGCTGGAGATCCTTCCGCTCGACCACCCCGAGTACACCGAGGGCTACGGCCTCGACCGCCTCCGCGACCTCGCCCTGGCGAACCTCACCAGCGACAAGGCGCGCGACGGCGCGCACGTCCACGAGTCGCTCAAGCTGCTGTTCCGGCTGGTCAACGAGGGCTACCACCACGAGGCCGCGCAGGCGGTGCTGATGGCGGGCGAGGTCTCCGAGGACGTGGGCCTGAAGTTCGAGCCGCTGCACTCCGAGCTGTTCTCGCCGGGCGCGACCTCGCTGCTCGACTCGGTCACCCTGCGCAACGAGGCGCTGCAGCAGGTGCTGCGGCTGCTGCTGCTGTCAAAGGAGCAGCGGGGCCGGGACCGCGGCTTCGTCTCCTATGCGCAGCTCGGCATCAACCAGCTCGGCGCGGTGTACGAAGGGCTCATGGCCTACACCGGGTTCTTCGCCACCGAGGACCTCTACGAGGTGGCCCGCCCCGGCCAGGAGGACCACGGCATCTGGGTGGTGCCGGCGCGGCTGGCCGACCAGTACGCGGAGGAGTGCTTCGTCACCCGCCCGAACCTGGAGACCGGCCTGCCCGAGCGGGTAAAGCACCCCAAGGGCTCGTTCGTCTTCCGCCTCTCCGGCCGTGACCGGCAGCGCAGCGCGTCCTATTACACCCCCTTACACCCCCGAGGTGCTCACCCGCTGCGTGGTCAAGCACGCCCTGGCCGAGCTCCTCGACCAGGACGGCACCACGACGCCGGCCATGCGGCTGCTGGAGCTGACCATCTGCGAGCCGGCGCTCGGGTCCGGCGCGTTCCTCAACGAGGCCATCAACCAGCTCGCCGCCGAGTACCTGCGCCGGCGCCAGGCCGAGCTGGGGCGCACCATCGAGCCAGAGCGCTACGCGGAGGAGCTGCAGAAGGTCAAGGCGCACATCGCCCTGCACCAGTGCTACGGCGTGGACCTGAACGCCACCGCGCTCGAGCTGGCCGAGGTCAGCCTGTGGCTGAACGCGATGCACAAGGGGCTCCAGGCTCCGTGGTTCGGCCTGCACCTGCGCCGCGGCAACTCCCTGGTCGGCGCGCGAAGCGCCACCTACCGCCGCGGCCAGCTCGCCAAGGGCGCCTGGCTCAAGGCCGCGCCGAAGGACCGCAAGCTCGCCGGCGGGCTGCTCGAGGAGGACGAGATCCACCACTTCCTGCTCCCCGCGGCCGGCTGGGGCGCGGTCGCGGGCGCACCGCAGGCCCGGGAGCTGCGGCCGGAGCGGGTGGAGGCGCTCAAGGCCTGGCGCCGCGCGGTCACCCGGCCGCCGTCCTCGGGGGACGCCTCCCGGCTGCTGGCCCTGGCGCACCGGGTCGAGGACCTGTGGCAGCACGCCCTGGCCAAGCTGGTGACGGCTGACCGTGGCCTGCGTCGCAGGATCGAGGTCTGGGGCGCCGATCTCCCCACCGGCGGGGGCGAGAGCCGCAGGGCCGTGGAGGCGGCGCTGCGCGACGAGGACTCCCCGCTCGGCCGCCTGCGCCTGGTCATGGATGCCTGGTGCGCCCTGTGGTTCTGGCCGGTCGACGGCCCCGAGCCGCCCACCCTGGCGCAGTGGCTCGACGCCCTGGAGGCCCTCCTCGGCCGGGCCCCGGCGGGCGAGCGCCTCGGCCAGCTCAATTTCTACGAGGGCATCGCCGAGCTCGAGGACCAGGACCGCCAGACCCGCCGCCGCCACCGCATGCGCGAGGTCGGCGAGGTCCTCGCAGAGCACCCCTGGCTCGCCGAGGTCCTCCGCATCGCCGACCACGAGGGCTTCTTCCACTGGGAGCTGGAGTTCGCCCAGGTCTTCGCCCAAGGCGGCTTCGACCTCCAGCTCGGCAACCCGCCGTGGGTGCGGTTGGACTGGGAGGATGACATCACACTCGCAGAGTTCGACCCTTGGTTCGGGCTGAGCAAGGTGGCGCCAGCCATCTTCAACCGCCGTCGGAAAGAGATCATCGCTGGGCCAGGAAACGCTGGGACCTATTTGGCTGAAGTCGCGTCCGCCAATGGTCTGACTGAATTCCTTGGCTCTTCTGTCTTGCGACCATTGCTCAAAGGCGTGCGGACGAACCTCTACATGGTGTTCATGGACACGGTCTGGCGGCATGCCACCCGAACCGGGGTCACCAGCCTCCTTCACCCGGAAAGCCACTTCACCGACCCCAAGGCCGGCCAGCTCCGGCGTGCCACGTATCGGCACCTGCGCCGACACTTCCAGTTCCTCAATGGGCTATTCCTCTTCGAGGACATCAACGACAAGACGATCTTTGGCGTTCACGTCTACGGACACGAGCAGCCGGTCTCGTTTCTTCAGCTCTCGTACCTCCAGCACCCCGATATTGTCGACGGCTCCTTCGAGCATGACGGTTCGGGCGAGCTTCCCACTGTCCAATACCCCCAGGGCGGCTGGGATCTACGCCCCCACCGGGCCCGCGTCCTTACCATTGACGAGCGGGTCCTCGCCTCTTGGGCTCGGTTGTTCGATGAGCCCGGCACACCGCCAGTCGAGGCGCGCTTGGTGCGGCCTATTATCATCGCAGATCTCCGGGCGCTTGAGATGCTCTCGGATCAGCCAATGCGGCTGGCCGACCATGACTACTACTGGACCCAAGGCTGGAATGAGACGAACGCAGGAAGAGCGGGTTACATCCGTCGGGAGACCGGGATCTCGAAGTCATGGGATGAGGTTATCCTTCAGGGTCCTCATTTTACGGTCGCCACGCCTTTCGCAAAGCAGCCCAACGAGAACTGCAAGCACAACCAGGACTACACCTCTTGGAACCTCGAGAAGCTGCCCGAACACGTGATCCCGCGAACCAACTACCAGCGGGCGTGCGACCGTGACAGGTATGAAGCGGCGATCGATCACTGGGATGGACGACCGTCATCGAGCTATTGGCGGCATATTCACCGAGAAATGACGCAGCCAGGCCTCGAACGCTCTGTGCAGGGCGCCTTGCTGACGCCCGGCCCAACACATGTTCACTCGTGCCTCACGTACGGGTTCAACGACCACGCCACGCTCGTGCGCTATGCCGGCCTGATGGCGAGTCTCCCGATCGACTATATCTTCAAGGTCTCAGGTGTTGGCCACGTTGCCGAGCATCAGCTCCGGCGGATCCCGCTGCCACGGTCATCGCCGTTCGACGCGGCTTTGGCGCTGCGCACCCTACGTCTCAACTGTTTGACCCGAGATTACGCGCCGATCTGGCAAGAGCTATACGACCCTGCCTGGCAGCGGGACCGGTGGACCGACCCCGAGTCGACGCGACCGGCGCTTGGCGACATCGGTCGCAAGTGGACCATGGCAACGCCGTTGCGGACGGACTATGACCGGCGGATGGCGCTGGCCGAGCTGGACGCGCTGGCGGCGTTGATCCTGGGGCTGACGGCGGAGCAGCTCTGCGCGATGTACCGGACGCAGTTCGCGGTGCTGCGCAAGTACGAGTACGCGATGTCGTTCGACGCCAACGGCCGCAAGGTGCCTGGCGACGTCCTGAAGGCGTGGCGGGAGGACCCCGACCGCGCGGACCTCGGGCGCTATCGGCTGCCTTTCGCGCAGCCGGACAGGGAGAAGGAGATGACGCGAGCGTACGAGGAGTTCAAGCGGCGGCTCGACGAGGGTGAGCTGTGACCGGCGGGCGCAACCACTGGGTGTGGGTGTTCGGCGAGATCGAAGGGCTGCGCTGGGTCCTCGCCCACGACCGCATGGCGTTCCCGGCCACCGCGGCACCACGGCTGAAAGCGATGGAGGAGGGCGACCGGGTGGTGCTCTACGTGACCCGGGGCGCATTCCACAACTCCACCAAGGACGTGGCGCGGCTTGCCGGGCTCGCGACCGTGCTCGGGACACCGCTGTCAGGGTCGCCGGTTAGCATCGCCGGGCGGGACTTCACCTGGACAGTCCCGATCAGGACCGACGTGCAGCTCCCTGAGCGGACCGGCCCGGAGGTGCGGCCGCTGGTGCCGCGGCTCTCCTTCGTCGGCAACCAGGCGGCCTGGGGCCAGTACTTCCGCGGCTCGCCGCTGCGTGTCTCCGAAGAGGACTTCCAGGTGCTGGAGTCGGCCGTCGCTAGGGAGAGGGAGCAGGTCGGATGATCCCCAGTCTCGTCGCGGAGGAGCTGCGGGAGGCGGTCGTCGAGTACCTCGCGACGACCTTCGCGCTCTGCGACGACGACGCCCGCGCGGCGCTCGCCAAGTTCCTGGCCGGCTCCGTCCGTGGCATCTTCCGGGGGCCGTTCCTGCGGGTGCGGCTGCCGTACCGGGTCGTCGACGAGGGCTGGGCGCCGCCGCTCGACTGGCTGCCCGAGGAGTTCGAGCCCTACGAGCACCAGGCGCAGGCGTTCGAGCGGCTCTCCTCGCGCGACCACCAGCCGCAGCCAACGATCGTGACCACCGGCACCGGCTCGGGCAAGACCGAGTGCTTTCTGTACCCGGTCCTCGACCACTGCCGGCGCGCCCGTGCCGAGGGCCGCCGAGGCATCAAGGCGCTGCTCGTCTACCCGATGAACGCGCTCGTCACCGACCAGGCCCGGCGGCTCGCCGGGCTGCTCGACGGCGACCCGGACCTCGCCGGCGTCACCGCCGGCCTCTATATCGGCGGCCGTGGCGAGCACAGCGTCGCCGACGCCGACCACCTGGTCGACAAGCGCGAGGCGCTGCGGGATTCCCCGCCCGACATCCTGCTCACCAACTACAAGATGCTCGACCTGCTGCTCCTGCGGCAGCAGGACCGCGGGCTCTGGGCGGGCGGGCCGGGCACGCTCCGCTACGTCGTGCTCGACGAGCTCCACACCTACGACGGCGCTCAGGGGACCGACGTGGCCATGCTGCTGCGGCGGCTCGGCGCCCGGCTGGGGCTGGCCGAGCCCGGTCGGCCGCTCGGCCCGGCCGTGCCAGTGGCGACCTCGGCCACGCTCGGCGTCAGCGGCAGCCAGGCGGCCGCGGCCCTCCGCGAGTTCGCCGAGCGGGTCTTCGGCCTGCCCTTCCCCGCGGAGAGCGTGGTCGTCGAGTCGCGCAAGAGCGTCGAGGAGGCCTGCGGCCAGGTCGACTACACCCTGCCGATCCCCGAGGTCGAGGAGGTCCTGGCCGTCCCCGACGACGAGCACCTCTTCGACGGGCTGGCAGCGCTCTTCACCGAGCGGGCAGAGCCACTCGGCGCGGCCGAGCTGGGCGCGCTGCTGCGCCGGCACCCGCTGACCCAAGCGGTGCTCGCCGCGTGCTCGGACGCGACCCGTCGGTGGGACCAGGCGATCGAGCTGGCCGTGACCCGCGCGCCCTCCTGGGGCGCGGTCGCCCAGCAGGACAAGCAGCGCGCGCACCTCGCCTTTGGCCGCTACCTGGCGCTGCTGTCAGTGGCACAGGACCCGTCGCGCCCGGCCGGCCGCCGGCCGCGACCGCTCTTCGACCTCGAAGTGCAGCTCTGGCTGCGGGAGATCAGCCGGCTGCTCCGCGCGGTGAGCGCGACGCCCTCGTTCCGCTGGTTCGACACGGCCGCGCTCGACCCAAGCGCGGCAGCGCGCAGCGGCCCCGGCGACGACGCGGAGGAGCAGGCCGTGGAGACGGAGCCCGGCGAGGCGCCGCCGGACGCGACGCTGCTCCCCGCGGTCTACTGCCGCCACTGCGGCCGGGCGGGCTGGCTCGCGCTCGCCTCCGAGCTGGACGGTGGCCTGCTGTTTCGGCCCCTCCCGATCTATCAGGCGTCCATGCGCGACCCGGCGCGGCTGCGTGCGCTCGTCCGCGCCTCCCAAGACGAGTCCGGCGCGCTCCACCTCGACCCGCTCGACCACGAGCTGCGCGCCAGCCCGAACGAGCGCACCGTCCCGGTGCTCGTGACCCAGGGCGAGGCCGCGGCGGCGAGCCGGACCTGCCCCTCGTGCGGCCAGCCCGACGGCATCGCCTTCCTCGGCGCGCACGTGGCAAGCCTCGCCTCGGTCGGCATCAGCCAGCTCTTCGGCTCCGCCCTGGTCGAGCCGGAGGAGCGGAAGCTGCTCGCCTTTACCGACTCGGTGCAGGACGCCTCCCACCGCGCCGCGTTCTTCTCCGGTCGGACCTACCGCTTCAACTTGCGCACCACGATCGCCGGGGCGGTCGCCGACGGTGACCCGCTGTCGCTGGAGGAGCTGGGCCGGCAGCTCCTGGCCGAGGCCGGCGACGACCCTGCCAAGCTGCACGCCCTCACCCCGCCTGACCTGCTCGACCACCCCAGAGTGCGTACGCTCTGGGGCCATCACCGCGATCCGGAGGGGCGGCGGCTGCTCGGCCGGCGGCTCGCTCTGGAGGCCGCGCTGGAGCTGGGCCTGCGCTCGCGCGTCGGCCGCACGCTCGAGCTGACCGGTACCCTCGCTGCCGCGGTCGACCTGCCCAACCTGGACGACCTTGCCGACCTGGTCGACGAGGCGGCCGAGCGGCTCTCCGGCCAGACCGTCCTGGAGACCGGCGCGCCCGGCGCCGGCGCCTACCTGCTCGGTCTGGTCGAGCGGCTGCGGCTGCAGGGGGCGGTCGCCCATCCCTGGCTCGAGTCCTACCTCGACGAGGACGGCAACCAGTGGCGCATCTGGGGCGGGCGGCCTGAAGGCATGCCGGCCTTCCCGCGCGGCCAGAGCCGGCCGACCTTCCTCACCACCGCCAGGGACGGCCCGTTCGACTCGCTCAGCTCGCAGGCGCGCACGCCCACCTGGCTCGCCGACTGGGCCATGCGCACCCTCGGCCTCGACCTCCCCGGCGCGCAGCGCCTCAACCGGCAGGCGGTCGAGCTGCTCGCCGACCACGACGTGCTCGCCAGGCGCGAGAGCCGCAGAGGCCACCTCATCTATGGCTTGCAGCCGCGCGCCGTGCTGGTCCACGACGTGCCCGAGACGGACGACGAGCCCGCGCCGAGCCTGCTCCGCTGCACCATCTGCCTGAACCGGCACGCGGTGCCGCCGGAGCGCGTCGACCTCTGGCGGGGCATGCCCTGCCTGCGCTACCGCTGCGCCGGCCGCTACCAGCCAGCCCCGCCGGAGGCATCGAACTATTACCGGCGGCTCTACCGCTCCGGCCGCATGCGCCGTGTGGTGACCGCCGAGCACACCGCGCTGCTCGACCGCAAGGCGCGCGAGCGGCGCGAGGAGCGCTTCAAGGCGGGCACCAGGGCGGACGACCCCAACGTGCTCGTATGCACGCCAACGCTCGAGCTCGGCATCGACGTCGGCGACCTCTCGGCGGTGCTGCTCACCTCGGTGCCGCGCGGCCCCGCGGCGTACGTGCAGCGGGTCGGTCGGGCCGGTCGCGCGAGCGGCAACGCCTTCATCGCCGCCTTCCTGCCCACCGAGCCTCGCGCGCTCTACTACCTTGCCCAGCCGGAGAGCATGCTCGCCGGGGAGGTGCGCCCGCCGAGCTGCTACCTGGACGCGGTCGAGATCCTCCGGCGGCAATACCTCGCCTACCTGATGGACCTGGCGGCCGCCGGCGCGGCCGCGGCCCCGCCGCTGCCGCGCACCATCGGCCTGCTGGCGGACGAGGGGCTCGGCCCGGGCGGCTACCTGCGGGCGGTGCTCGGTGCGGCGCCGGCGAGTGCCGACGGGTTCATCGCGCTGTTCGGCGAGCAGCTCCGGTCAGAGACCGCGGCGGCCCTGCGCAGGCACGCCGCTGGCGAGCTCGAGGGCTCGGTGGCGCGGGCCCTTGCCGAATGGGCCGGGCGCTACCACGACCTCGCGCGCCGCCGCGACAGGATCAAGAGCAGCATCGAGCGGATGGAGCGGCTGCCCCACCTGGAGGACGCGGAGCAGAGGGAGCTGCGCCGGCTCCGTGGCGAGCGCCACGCAGTGGTCGAGCTGATGCGGACCATGCGCGGGCAGTCCACTCTCAGCGCGCTGGAGGAGCTGGGCCTGCTGCCCAACTACACCCTGATCGACGACGCGGCCACGCTCGACGTGAGCCTCTGGTACCGGGGAGAGGACGACCAATTCGAGGTGCGGCGCGCCACCTACCAGCGACCCGCGATGGTCGCCCTCACCGAGTTCGCCCCGGGCGCGAACTTCTACGCCCACGGCCACCGCATGGCGGTGGACGCGCTGGAGATCGGCACCGCGAGCGAGCCGCTCTTCCAGGACTGGCGGCTGTGCCCCGAGTGCGGCTACGGCGCGCCCGAGGCGGCGCGGGCCCGCTGGGACGCATGCCCCCGCTGCGGCTTGGCCGCCATCGCCGACACCGGTGCCCGCCACCAGCTCCTGCGGCTGCAGCGTGTCTACAGCCTCGACTCCGACGAGCGCACCCGCGTGTTCGACGAGACCGACGAGCGCGAGCGGGTCCCCTACCAGACGGTCACCGCGGTCGACGTGGACCCGGCGCACGTGGAGGCGGCGTGGCTTCACCAGGAGGTGACCTTCGGCATGGAGCTGGCGCGCGCCACCGTCCGTCGGGTCAACCTGGGCCGCTCCGGCCGGCCTGGCGCGCAGGTCAGGGTGGCCGGAGCGCCGATCGCCGCACCCCGCTTCCGCACCTGCCGGCACTGCGGCGCGGTCACGGGAGCACGGCAGGACGGCGAGACCGAGCACCGCGGCTGGTGCCAGGTCCGCTCGGGCGCGCGCCGGGAGGAGTGGAACCACTTGGCGCTCTTCCACGAGCTCGAGACGGAGGCGGTGCGCCTGCTCCTCCCGGTCGCGACCGTGGAGGTGGGCGAGCGGCTGGTGAGCTTCAAGGCCGCGCTGCTGCTCGGGCTCCGCTTGGACTTCGGCGGCGAGCCGGAGCACTTGGAGGTGGTCACCGCCGACCACCCGAGCGGCACCGGTGGGCCGGGGCGGCGGCGCTTCCTGGTGCTGCACGACACCGTGCCGGGCGGCACCGGCTACCTCGGCCGCGTGGCCGACCCGGAGCGGCTACGGCGCATCCTCGAGCGGGCACGCGAAGCCATCGCCGTCTGCCCCTGCCGGCACGAGGGCCGGACCGCCTGCCACCGGTGCCTGCTCGGCGCGGTGGCGCCGCAGGAGATCGGACTGGTCTCGCGGAGCCTCGCCCTTGAGCTGCTGGACCGGCTCCTGGAGCGCTGGGAGCTGGCGCCGGTCCCGACCATCGCCAACGTCGACATCGGCGGGGTCGAGGAGTCCGAGCTGGAACGGCGCTTCCGCGCAGCCCTGCGCGCCTGGGCGGCCCGGCCCGGCAGCAGCGCCACCCTCACCGCCCGGCCCGTCGCCGACGGCCGCGAGGCGCTGGAGCTGCGCCTCGGCAACGGGCAGACCACCCGCCGGTACCTCGTCCAGGAGCAGGTCGACCTCGCCACCGAGCCGCGTACCCGGCCCGACTACCTGATCACCCGGCAGGACGACAAGGGCCCGCAGATCGCGGTCTTCCTCGACGGCTACCGCTTCCACGCGGCCGGTCCCGGCAACCGGCTCGCCGACGACGCGGCCAAACGCCGCGCGGTCCGCGCCTCCGGTCGCCTGGTCTGGAGTCTGGCCTGGGAGGACGTGGAGGCCTTTCTGGTGGCGGCGCAGGCGGAGGTGGTCAGGCAGCCGCCGGACCGGCCGCTGCTCTCCGTGGTCGGCCGGCGTCTCGCCCAGCAGGTGCACCATCGCCGCGGCCTGGACGGTGACGGCGGTCTCGAGGCGGGTGCGGCCGACCGGAACCCCGTGCGGCTGCTCCTCGACCTCCTCGCCCACCCTGACCTCGACGCCTGGGAGCGGCTCGCCTGCTCCGCGGTTGCCGGGCTGGCGCGCGGCGCCCGGTCGTCCCACCACCGGCGGGACGAGCTCGCCGGGGCGCTCAAGGGCGTGCTCGCCGGCGAGCGGCTCGGAGCCGACGAGGGCGGACCGGTCCTCGCGATCGAGGCGCGGAGCGGCGCCGGGCTGCCTCTGACAGCGCTGCTGGATACCCGTCCGGAGGTCGGCGGACCGGACGCTGAGCGCTGGACCGTGCTGGCGGTGCTCGACGACAGCGCCGGCGCGATCGACGACCAGCGGCACCAGGCCCGGTGGCGGGACTGGCTGCAGTGGGGGAACCTGCTGCAGTTCCTCCGCGCCGACGGCCGCGAGGCGGTGCTCGCGGTCACCGGCGAGGCGCCAGTGCTCGACCCCGGCGACCTCACGATCGTCCCGAGCCCCCTGACCGAGCCGGAGCCGGAGCCGCTCGAACCGGGCGCGGAGCTGGGCCCCGAGGCGCTGGAGGAGCTGGAGCTGATTCTCGACGAGCACGCCCGCGAGCTGGCCGAGACGGTGCTCCGCCGGGGCGCGCCCGTGCCCGTAGCCGGCTACGAGCCGGAGACCGAGGCCGCCGAGGGCTGGGTCCTGGAGGTCGCATGGCCCGAGCCGCGCGTCGCCGTCCTGGTCGACGAGGACCAGGCGCGTGACGCCTGGCTCGCGGCCAACGGCTGGCTCGCCCGCCCCTACCGTGCCTGGAGCGTCCCTGACCTGCTCACCGCGCTCGAGGAGCGAGCCTGATGCCCAAGAGCCTGGCGATCGCCAAGGACTTCCTGCCCGGCTACGCCCGCTTGGACAAGCAGGTCCAGCGGGCGGTTGACGAGGCGTTCGCCAAGTTCGGGACCGCTTCGTTCGCCGGGCAGCACCTCGAGAAGCTGGAGGGTGCCCGAGATCCGCGGATCCGCACGATCCGCCTGACCCAGAGCCACCGCGGCATCGTGCTGGCGCCGGAGCACGGCGAGACCTACGTGCTGCTGCGGGCGCTCCCGCACGACGAGGCGTACCGCTGGGTCAGCCGCAACGAGTGCAGCGTCAACCCCGCCACCGGGGCGCTCGAGGTCATGGACGTGACGGCAATCCAGCAGGTCGGCGCGGTGGTCGCCCCGGCACGCGGCGGCGGGCGTGCCGGAGAGCTGCTGGCTGGGAGCACTGTCAAGGATCTCGTCCAGCTCGGCATTTCCGAGGCGCTCGTGCCGCTCGTGCGCCGCCTCGACTCGGAGGCAGAGCTGGATGCGCTCACCGCCCTGCTCCCCGAGGGGCAGGCTGACGCGCTGCGCATGCTCGCAGCCGGCTACACAATCGAGGATGCCTGGGCGGAGCTGGTCGCCGGAGAGGATCCCGGGCCGGTCGACCCCACGGACGTGGCCGCGGCGCTCGGCCGCCCCGCATCGCAGTCCACCTTCCACTTGGTCGAGGGGCCGGACGAGCTGCTCGACATCCTGTCGGCGCCGTTCGCCCAGTGGCGTGTCTTCCTGCACCCTGCCCAGCGTCGCCTCGCCTACCGGCCGCGGCCCTACAGGGGGCCCGTGCGGATCACCGGCGGTGCCGGGACGGGCAAGACCGTAGTGGCGATGCACCGGGCCAAGGCACTCGCCGACCGTCTCGGCGGCGGCCGCATCCTCTTCACCACCTTCACCCGCAACCTCGCCCGGGCGATCGAGGAGAACCTCCGTCTGCTCGGCGGCCCGGAGCTCCTGGCCAAGGTGGACGTGCTCAACGTCGACCGCCTCGCCTACCAGGTCGTGCGGGAGGCAGAGGGGGCGCCCCCGCGGGTCCCGCGCGAGGAGGAGCAGGAGCTGCTCTGGGAGCAGGCGGCCCTGGAGCACACCGACCTCGAGCTCTCGCCCGCGTTCCTGAAGCAGGAGTGGCTCCAGGTGGTGCTGGCCCAGGGCATCGATTCGCGCGACGAATACCTGGCAGCGCCCCGGTCCGGCCGAGGGGTGCGTCTGGCCCGACGTCAGCGGGCGCTGGTGTGGAAGGCGATCGAGGACGTCAGCAACCGGCTGGCCCAGAGCCGCGCTCGCACGTACCCGCAGATGGCCGAGGCGGCCGCCCGGTTTCTCGCCGTCCGCTCGGTCAAGCCCTACCGGCACGTGATCGTCGACGAGGCCCAGGACCTACATCCGGCCCAGTGGCGGATGCTGCGCGCCGCGGTGCCGGTCGGCGCCGACGACCTGTTCGTCGTGGCCGACACCCACCAGCGCATCTACGAGCACCGCGTGACCCTCTCACGGGTCGGCATCGACGTGCGCGGCCGCTCCCACCGGCTGCGGCTCAACTACCGCAGCACCCAGGAGATCCTGCGCTGGTCGCTCGGCCTGCTCACCGGCGAGGTTTTCGACGACCTCGACGACGGCACCGAAACCCTCATGGCCTTCCACTCCCAGCTCCACGGCCAGGAGCCGACGGCCAGGGGATATCTGAGCTGGCACGATGAGCGCGCCGCCGTGGTCAGCTCGGTGCGAGGCTGGATCGAGCAGGGCGTTCCCCCCGACGAGATCGGGGTGGCTGCGCGCATGGGCCACATCGCCGAGGAGACGGGCAAGGCGCTCAGCGGGGCGGGCGTCCCGGTGCGGGTGCTCAGCCGGGATGGCGGCGCCAAGGACCGCCGCGGCGTCGAGGTGGGGACGATGCACCGGATGAAGGGCCTGGAGTACCGCTGCGTCGCCGTCGTGGACGTCTGCCAGGAGCACGTCCCGCCACCGCGGGCGCTGACCTCGGCTTCGGAGGACCCCCTCCAGCGACAGCAGGATCTCCAGCGCGAGCGGTGTCTCCTCTACGTCGCATGCACCCGGGCCCGGGACTGCCTGCGCGTGAGCTGGAGCGGCGTCCCGAGCCCGTTCCTCGAGCCGCTGCTCCGCGGGCAGGGAGTTCCTGATCCCGTGTAACTTCCCACAGTCAGCGGCAACCCTGGAGGCAATGCGTTGGTGCGACTTCGTGATCTGCCGCCAGCCACGGTCCGGGACGCCCTGGGGCTGCGGACCGTGCCCGAGCTGAAGGCGCTGGCGGCGCTGGCCGGTCAGCCCAAGCTCCAGCGCAAGGCGGAGCTCGTGGACGCGCTCGAGCGCTTCCTTCGAGAGCCGGCCAACCTGAAGGCCGAGCTGGAGGGTATGGACGAGCTGGAGCGGGCGGCGGTCGCCGAGGCGGCGCGCGCGCCCGACCGCCGGCTCGACCCGGCCAGGTTCCGCGCCAAGTACGGCAACCAGCCCCGACGGGATGCCTCCGTGCCCTTGGGGTTGCTCTTCCTGGGCCCGCACGGCGAGATCCCCGCGGACCTGTGCGGCCGCCTGGTCAGCCTCACGCCGGAGCCGGCGCCCGCGTCGCTGTCGGGCAGCCTCGAGCTGCCCTCACCCGGGCCGGACGGCGACGGGCTCGAGGTCCGCATCACCGAGCAGACCGCCGCCGCGGACCTTGCGACCGTGCTCAGGCTGTGCGAGACGGGCAAGCTGCGCTGCAGCGACAGGACCAAGCGGCCGACGGCGGCCACCATGGAGCTGGTGGCCGGCTCGCTGGCCGATGGGGAGCCCTACCTCGGCGTGCACGGTCCGTTCGCGTCCTTCGCCTGGCCGCTGCTGCTCCAGGCGGGCGGCCTCGCGGAGCTGGCGGGCACGCGCCTGCAGCTCACCGCTCGGGGCCGCGCGGCCCTGGAGGCGCCGGCGCACGAGACACTCCGCCAACTCTGGCGGCGCTGGCTCAAGCAGGCCCTGATCGACGAGTTCAACCGGGTGGAGCACATCAAGGGCCAGGCGAGCCGCGGGGCCCTGACCGCCGCCGGGCCGCGCCGGCAGACCGTGGCGGACGCGCTGGCGTCCTGCCCGCCGGGCCGCTGGGTCACCGTGGATGCGCTCTTCCGGTTCATGCAGGCCGAGGACCACAACCCGCGGGTGGCCCGTGACTCATGGAAGCTGTACCTGGTGGACCCGCAGTACGGCAGTCTGGGCTACGAGGGCTATCACGGCTGGACGCTGCTGCAGGGCCGCTATGTGCTGTGCCTGCTGTTCGAGTACGCCGCGCCCCTCGGCCTGGTCGACCTCGCCTACCAGGACCCCGTGGGGGCACGGGACGACTACTACGACAACTGGGGCAGCGAGGACCTCGACGCGCTCAGCCGATACGACGGCCTGCGCTGGCTCCGGCTGAACAGCCTGGGCGCCTACGCCTTGGGCCTGAGCCGCGACTACCGGCCCAGCGCCGGCTTCACCACCGCGTCCGCGGGCACCCCGCTGCGCGTGCTCGCCAACCTCGAGGTCGTGGCGGTCCGGTCCCTGCCAAAGGCCGACGCGATCGTGCTCGGGACCTACGCCGAGCGCACCGGCGACACGGTGTGGACGCTGCGGCGCGAGAAATATCTGGCGGCGATCGCGTCCGGACGCCCAGACGACGAGATCACGCGGTTTCTCGCCACGCGCAGCCACGCGGACCTGCCCGCCACGGTGGCCTCGTTCTTCGCGGACGCGGCGGGCAACGCCCGCAGGCTCCGCGACCTCGGGCCGGCCCGCGTCGTCGAGTGCGAGGACGCCGCTCTGGCGGTCCTGCTCGCCAGCGACCGCCGGCTGCGCAAGCTGGCCTGGCCGTGCGGGGAGCGGCACCTCGTCGTCCCGGCAGCCGCCGAGCCCCAGTTCCGCAAACGCCTCCACGAGCTCGGCTACACCCTGCCCCCGGCGAGGGATGCTGAGGCGCACTGAGGCCCCGGGGCGGGCGAGGCGTGACGGGCGCGTCGATGCGCCGACAGGCCGAGCCGGCGAACGAGCCGCTCACGGCACCGCCTCGTGTAGTCAGCTCAAGGGGTCACCGGTGGGTTGACGGGACCTCCGATCACCTGGGCGGTCGTCTGGACCGAGACGCGGCCGCCGGTGACCTCGCCCTGCAGGAAGTCCAGCAGCGCGGTGAACTTGGCGGGCGTGATCGCATAGGCGCCGCACTGCTCGCACAGGTGGTGGAACACCAGCTGCACCCAGCCGCCGCCGTTGGCTTCCGCGTTGGTCACGTACAGCTCGAGCGTCGAGAGCTTCGTGGCCTTCTTGGGGTTGGGAGGCGTGCGCGTGGCGTACGGGTCGGCCGGCGGGATGGTCTCGGCGAACGGGCCCTTCTTCGAGATGCCCGAGACCCCACGGCCGCTGTTGTAGCCGCAGTCGTGGACGACCATCTCGCTGCCGCTGTCGAAGGACCCGAACGGGTAGGCGAACGACGTCGCCGGGAAGCCCTCCGCCAGCAGGTTGTTGCGGTCCGTGCAGACCTCCTGGCGGGCCTCGGCCGTGGTCAGCGGCTTGAGGTCCACGTGGTGCAGTGTGTGCCCGGCGATCTCGTTGCCTGCGTTGAACAGGGTGTGCAGGTCGGCGAACGACAGGTGCTCGGCGTCGCCGACGAACCCGGTGTTGACGTAGTAGGTCGCGGTCATCCCGTGCGCCTGGAGGATCGGCAGCGTGGCGAGCTGGTCGATGGTGCCGTCGTCGAACTGGATGGTGACGACCGTGGAGGGGGTGGCGGCGGCCGCGGGGCCCACCGCCCAGGTGGACAGGGATGCGGCAAGGACCCCGACCGCCGTCAGCGGCAGGAGGACCCTGGAGCGAAGGCTCCTGGAGCGAGGGCTCCTCATCGTCCTCTCCTTCACTGGTCAGAACAGGCCCGCGGCCTGGCGGGCGAACGCCAGCGGGCTGGTCGCGGTCAGGTCCACCGCCGGCTCGACCGTCGAGAACGACTCGATGTCGTCCTTGAACTTGGCGGTGCTGTTGAACTGTGCGAACGGGTCGCTGTCATCCGGCGGGCAGTTCCGCATCCCGGTCAGGAACCCCTTGTAGAGGGTGCCGTTGGGGCCCTCCACGGCGGCGCCGTTCAGCACCGGCGGCGTGCCGTCCTGGGATCCGACCAGGTTCGCGACCTGGTGGTGCGGGCAGTGCGGGAAGGTGCTGCCGTCGCCGATGATGAGCGAAGTGCCCCAGGCGTTGGCGCCCAGGATGTTGCTCAGCCATCCCGTGCTGCGGTCCGCGTAGGCGCTGGTGCCCGAGAGCTGGTCGTATTCGCTCGCCATGACCGCGAGGCCCGCGCCGTGGGAGGTCGTGTCCCAGGTGGCCCAGGGGAAGCCGAAGCCGAAGGGGTCGGTGGCCGCCTGCGCGAGCGCGCCGTCAAGGGCCTTCTTCATGTCAGCGAGCAGCCCTGCCTGGGTCACCTCCAGGCCGGTTGGGGTTCCCGCCTGGCCGATCGCCCGGTGCAGGTCGTAGTGGGCGAGCCCGCTCACGTCGTAGAGGTTGAGGGTGTCGGCGGCGTCGTCCGGGCTGGCGATGTAGGCGCTCGCCCAGTGGGCCGCCTGCTGCAGATAGAAGAGCGGGTCGGTGTGCGGGAGCCCGGACGGGAGCCCGCCGCTGGCCACCGCGGAGTACAGCTCCACCGCGCCGAGCTCGAGATCGCTCCGCCACTCGGTCTCGGGGTAGAAGCTGAACGGCAGGTAGGTGGTCAGGTTGCCGCTTGGCGCGGTGTTGGCGAGATCGAAGATGTGCTCGCCGGCGAGCAGGCACCGGTTGGCGAACGCCGGGTCGCTGGTCCGGTAGATCTGGAAGCACAGACCGAACGCGGCGGCGTCGCGCCCGGCCAGGTTGGGGCTGATCAGCGATCCGGGCACGTCCTCCCTGAAGACCGGGCGGTTGCGGAGGTAGCGGTAGAGGGGGTCGGTCCCCCCGAAGGTGTCGTCGGCCTGGGGGAGCCGCCAGACGTCGTGGTCGCCGATCGCCTTGGCGTTGCCCGTCCCGATCCCGACCTGGTAGTAGAAGGTGCTTGTCGCGTCGTCCCACATCCTGAGCAGCCAGTCCGTCCCGAACTTGGCCTCGGCCGTGAAGTTCGACGTCGCCGACCCCGGTCCCATCTGGGACGGGAAGTCCCGGACCCCCGCCAGCAGCAGGTCGGTGGCATAGCCCAGCGTCTCCACTCCCTTGATGTAGTCGCCAGCGTCCCACCAGCCGCCGGAGGCGTCGATCGTGACCCCGAGCGGCGTGAGGTCGCCGGAGAAGCGCCCGCTCGAGTTCACGTGGGGGCTCACATACGTCATGGCGGTCTGGTCGTTCAGGTGCCCCGCCGCGGTCCGCAGCGCGGACGGGACGAAGTTCGGGCCGTCCCGCTCCGTCTGGTAGAAGGAGAGCGCGTTCGCGAGCGGCGTTGCGTACACGCTCGCCCCCGTGTCGATCCGGAAGCTCGGCGAGGTCGCGGGGACCGGACCTGAGACCGAGATCGTGTAGGTGCCGGCGGCCGTGACGGAGTCGAAGTCGAGCGCGTAGACGTTGTGGAAGCTGTTGCTCCAGGACCCGAGGTTCGCCCCGATGGGTGCTGACAGCACGGTCGTGCCGCCGGAGCTCACGCTGAAGGTGGCGCCCGTCTCGTCCGCGCTCGACAGCAGGTAGGCGCGCTTGGAGGCGCCCGTGGCATAGCCGACCTGGTTCACGCGGACGAAGGCCGAGTCCGCGGCTGGTGCGGGAAACGCCGGCTGGACCGAGATCGCCGCCAGGACCAGCGCCGCCAGGACGGCGACGGACGCCCGGCGAAGGGTGCCTGAGGCTGTGCGAGGAGGTCGGGTGCGCGTCATGGCTCCTCCTTTCCCGGTCAAGCCTGTGCGGCCCCGGGGGCGTTGGACGCCGCCGCCACCTCGACAGGGCGGGTGCCGACCGCCCTGCCGCTGTCGCGGTCGAAGAAGTGGAAGCGTGCCGGGTTCACCGAGAGGCGGATCCGGCGGCCGGGCCTCGCCGCGGTGCGCGCGTCCACCGCGGCGGTGAACATGCTCGTCCCCTCCGCGGCGACCAGCGGGATCGGCGCGGCCGCGGCCTCCGGGTCCTCCTGCACGCCCTCGACCTGCACGGGCGGGGCCTCCACCGCGAACAGCACGTGCACCTCGGTGCCGAGGTCCTCGGTCACCTCCGCGGTCACCTCGATGGTGGGGCGCCGCTCGTCGCGCCACACGTCCGCGTCCTCGAAGTCCGAGGGGCGGATCCCGAGGATGACCGAGCGGCCCGAGTACCTGTCCAGCCCGGCTCCGGGCGGGACGGGCAGCCGGAAGCCCGCGAACGCGAGGTGGTCGCCGCTGACGGTCGCATCGGCCATGTTCATGGCCGGCGAGCCGATGAACCCGGCCACGAACAGGTTGGTGGGGCGGCTGAAGAGCACCTGCGGCGTGTCGACCTGCTGCAGCACGCCGTCGCGGAGGACCGCCACCCGGTCGCCGAGGGTCATCGCCTCGACCTGGTCGTGGGTGACGTAGACGATGGTGGTCCCGAGCTGCTCGTGGAGGCGGGCCAGCTCGGCGCGCATCTGCACCCGCAGCTTGGCGTCCAGGTTGGAGAGCGGCTCGTCCATCAGGAACGCCTGGGGCTCGCGGACCATGGCCCGCCCGATCGCGACCCGCTGGCGCTGCCCGCCGGACAGGTCGGAGGGCTTGCGGGCGAGGTAGTCGAGCAGCGCGAGGATCTTGGCCGCCTCGGTCACCCGACGCTTCACCTCGGGCTTGGGCGCGCGGCGCAGGCGCATCCCGAAGCCGATGTTCTGCTCGGCGGTCATGTGCGGGTACAGGGCGTAGTTCTGGAAGACCATCGCGATGTCGCGGTCCTTGGGCTTCTCGTCGGTGACGACCCGCTCGCCGATGGTGATCTCGCCGTCGGTCACCTCTTCGAGGCCCGCGATCATCCGCAGGATCGTGGTCTTGCCGCAGCCGGACGGCCCGACCAGCACCATGAACTCGCCGTTCTGGATCTCCAGCGAGACGTCGCGGACCGCCTGCACGCCGCCGGGGAACTCCTTGTGCACGTGCTCAAGGACGATTCTGCCCACTTGGCACCCCCTTGATGGTCTGGTCGCGGAGGGTCTGGTCGCGGAGGGTCCGGTCGCGGAGGGTCCGGTCGCGGGTCGGCTGGCCGCTGAGGGCCCGGTCGCGGGCGCCGGCGCCGGTGAGGCGCTCGTGGGTGAGGGCGGCCCGGAGCCGCCGGGTGGCCTCGGCGGGCACGCCGAGCCGGTCGAGGCCGAGCAGGGCGGCCCCGACCACCGGCGGCGCGGTCACCTGCCTGAGCCTGGCCGCGGGCGCGACCGCGGTGATCCCGGCGCGGATCCCCTCGAGGAAGGCCGGGTCGTCGCGCTGGAACAGCCCACCGCCGAGGATCACGTCCACGTCCCGGGTGGCCAGCCCGAGCCGGCGGATCGCCGCCCCCACCATCGTGACCACTTCGTCCACCTGCCGCCCGACGATCTCCGAGGCGACCTGGTCGCCGGCTTCGGCGGCCGTGAACACCAACGGCGTCAGCTCCAGCACGCGGTCCTTGTCGAGCCGCCCGAGGTAGATCGCCTCGACCACGGCGAGGGCCGAGGGCAGCTCGAAGTACTGGGGGACCAGGCGCTCGAGCGCGGTGCGGGGCCCACGGCCGTCCTCGCCGCGCAGCGCGGCGCCGACCGCGGCCACGCCGATCAGGCGCCCGCCGCCCCAGTCGCCGGACAGCGGGCCGAGGGCGGGGAAGCGCGCCTGGGTGCCGTCCGGGGCCACGCCGGCGCAGTTCATGCCGGCCCCGACCACGACGCCGACCCCCCAGGTCCGCTCCGTCCCCGCGCGCATCACGGCGAAGACGTCGTTGCGCAGGAGGTTCTCGCGCGCCCAGCCGCGCCTGGCGATCTCGGGCGCCAGCATCGCGTCGTCGGCGGGCAGGTCGAGGCCGGCGAGGCACCAGACGCCGACCGCGGCGAGCGGCCGGTTCGTCGGGTCGATGCCGGCGTCGCGGCAGCCGGCCGCGATCAGCGAGTCGAGCGCGTCCATCGCGCCAGCGAGCCCGAGCCCCTGGTGCGACGCGCCCGGGCCCCGGGCCGCCCCCAGCACCTCGCCGTCGGCGCCGACCAGGGCGATGTCGGCCTTGGAGTTGCCCCCGTCCACGGCCATGATCGCGACGGCGGCCGCCGGGGCGACCTCGCTCACGGCCGCGACCCCCGCTCCCGGCCCCGCCCCGGCCCCGCTCACGGCCCCGCCGCCGCCCGTAGAGCGTAAGGAAACTTTCCTAACTTGGTCATGGTTGTGAATAATAGCAGCCGACGGAGCGAGCGATAAGGGAGCCGTTGCGCATGGGCCTCAAGATCGCGGTGGTCGGGGGTGGCAGCACCTACACCCCTGAGCTGGTGCAGGGCTTCGCCGCCCGCGAGGCACGGCTGCCCGTGGACGAGTTCGTCCTCCTCGACCCGGACGCCGAGCGTCTGGCGGTGGTGGGCGGGCTCGCCCGCCGCATGCTGGCGCGGGCCGGCTTCGGGGGGCGCCTGGCGCTCACCGGGCGGCGGGAGGAGGCGCTGGACGGCGCCGACTTCGTGGTCGCGCAGCTCCGGGTCGGCGGCCAGGCGCAGCGGCTGGTCGACGAGACGCTGCCGCTCGAGTTCGGGTGCATCGGCCAGGAGACCACCGGGGCGGGCGGCTTCGCCAAGGCGCTCCGGACGGTCCCGGTCATGCTGGAGCTGGCCGAGGAGACCGCGCGCCGCGGCGCCCCGGGCGCCTGGCTGGTGGACTTCACCAACCCGGTCGGGATCGTCACCCAGGCCCTGCTCGACCAGGGCCACCGCGCGATCGGCCTGTGCAACGTGGCCATCGGCCTCCAGCGCCGGCTCGCCGCCCACTTCGAGGTGGACCCGGAGCGGGTCGAGCTGGAGCACATCGGCCTGAACCACCTCTCGTGGGAGCGGGCGGTCCGGGTCGACGGCGTCGACCGCCTGCCGGAGCTGCTGGAGCGGCACGCCGAGGCGCTCGCGGACGAGGTCGACCTGCCCGTCGGGCTGGTCCGCCTGCTCGGCGCCATTCCCTCCGACTACCTGCGCTACTTCTACCTGACCGGCGAGGTGCTCGCGGAGCAGCGGCGCGGCCCGACCCGGGCGGAGCAGGTCGCGGCGATCGAGCAGGAGCTGCTGCGCCTGTACCGCGACCCGGCGCTCGACACCAAGCCGGCGCTGCTGGACCGGCGCGGCGGCGCCCTCTACAGCGAGGCCGCCGCCCAGCTCATCGCCTCGCTCCACGCCGGCACCGGCGACGTGCAGGTCGTCGACGTCCGCAACGACGGGGCCCTCCCGGACCTGCCGGCCGACGCCGTGGTCGAGGTCCCGGCGCGCATCGACGCCGCCGGCGCCCACCCCCTGCCCCTCGCGCCCCTCGCGCCCGAGCTGCTCGGCCTGGTCCAGCAGGTGAAGGCCTACGAGCGCCTGGCGGTCCGGGCAGCCGTCACCGGCGACCGCGGCCTCGCGCTCAAGGCCCTGCTCGCCAACCCCCTGGTCCGCGAGCACCAGATCGCCGTCCCCCTGCTGGACGCGCTGCTCGAGGGCAGCCGCGCCCACCTGCCCAGGTTCTTCCCCGGCTGAGACCCCGGGCCGGTCACGCGAGCCTTGCGCGACCTTCAGGCGGGTCGCTGGCCCTGCGCCCCGGTCAGCTCGGCGGCGTGGCGCTGGACCTTGGCGAGGGCTTCGACCGCGTCCTCGATCCCGCGCCGTCCGGCGCGGAAGACGTTTTCGTCGAGGTAGACCGTCTGGCGCAGGGCGAGCCGCTCGGCGACCGGGAACGACGTGCGGGCCGGGTCGAGCCGCGCTGAGTAAGCCAGGGCGACCGGCAGGCGCGACAGCGACGGCTGGAACAGGTCGTAGCGGCTCATCGGCGGGTAGCCGGGCCAGCAGCCCACGCCCTCGGCCTCGAGCGCCTCGCAGACCAGCTCGCCCGAGGCGCCGGCGAAGGCCTCCGGCTCGATCAGCAGGACGTAGCAGTAGAAGCTCCAGCGGGTGATGCGCTCGTCCGGCTCCAGCAGCCGCACCCCGGGCACGCCGCGGGCCAGGTCCTGGCACCGGCCATTCCGGGTAGCCCTGGGGCCGGACCGCCGCCCCGCCACGCACCGCAAGCTCCGCCATGTCCTTCCCCTCCTGTCCGCGCCGGCCGCGGCCGCCGCTCCGCCTTCCCCGTCCTGCGGATTGACTTCCCCGTCCCGCTATTGATAATGGGGAGGTCAGGAAGGCTTCCTAACTATAACAAGGGGACTCCGTGGCAGAGCGGCCGGTCACGGCGGGAACGCCCAGCCTGCTGCGCGCGATCAACGCCAGGTCCATCCTTGAGCTGATCCAGCGCACGGGCCCGGTCTCGCGGGCCCAGGTGGCCCGGGAGAGCGGCCTGTCCAAGCCGACCGTCTCGCTCAATCTCGCCGCCCTCCTCGAGGCCGGGCTGGTGCGCGAGGTGGGCCGCACCAGCGGGCGGCGCGGGCCGAGCGCGATGCTCTACGACCTGAACCCGGAGGCCGGCTTGGTGGCAGGCATCGACGTCGGCCGCTACTGGGTGCGCGCGGCCCTGGCCGACATCACCGGCACCACGGTGGGCCGCCGCCGCGAGCGGGCCAGGGCCTCGAGCGCCCGCGCGCTGATCGGCCAGATCGGCGCGATCGCGCACGGGCTGGCCGCCGAGGCCGGGGTCGACTGGGACCAGGTCAACCACGTCACCGTCGGCAGCCCCGGCGTGTTCGAGCCCACCCGCGGCGCGGTCATCCTCGCCCCCAACCTGCCCGGCTGGGGGCGCCACGGCCTGGTCGAGGCGCTGGCCGGGGAGCTCGGCACCCGGGTCGGGGTCGAGAACGACGTGAACCTGGCCGCGGTGGGGGAGCGCTGGCGGGGCCTGGGCCAGGGTGTGGGGAACTTCGGCTTCCTCTCGGTCGGCACCGGCGTCGGCATGGGCCTGGTGCTGGACGGCAAGCTGTACCGCGGCTCCAGCGGCGCCGCCGGCGAGGTCGGCTACCTGCCGATCGGCGCCGACCCCCACGACCGGCACGTGCGGCGCCGCGGCGCGTTCGAGGAGGCCGCGGGCGGCGCCGGCGTGGTGCGCACCGCGCACGAGGCGGGCATGAAGGGGTCGCTCACGCCGAAGAAGGTGTTCGCCCTCGCGCGCAAGGGCGACCCGCTGGCCGAGCGGGTGGTCGAGACCGAGGCGCAGCGCCTGGCCCTCGGCCTCGCCGTGGTGACCGCCGTCGTCGACCTCGAGCTGGTCATCCTCGGCGGCGGCATCGGCGGCAACGCCGACCTGCTGCTCGAGCCGGTCGAGCGGGAGCTGCGGGCGCTCTCGCCGCTGCGGCCACGCCTGGTGGCCTCGGCGCTGGGGGACGACGCCGTGCTGCAGGGGGCGCTGGCCACCGCCCTTGCCGCGGCGCAGGACCGGCTGTTCGACCCCGCACGCATGCTCGACCAGAAGGAGCTCGTGGTCTGAAATCCGGCGGTCTGAAAACCCGAAGGGAGTCTCATATGAGACGACGACTCATCGCCCTCACCGCACTGGCGCTGCTCGCCGCCGCCTGCACGGCGGGAGGCGGCAGCTCCACGACCGCGCAGACGGTCGCTCCCAACGCCAACCACGCCCCGATGACGCTCACGGTGTGGAGCGACTTCTCCGCCCGTGAGTACGGCGTGGTCTCCAACGGGCTCAAGATGGCCACGCAGAAGTACCCGTGGCTCACGGTCAAACACGTCGGCAGCAAGGACGACCCGGCGATCCAGCGGGCGATCAACGGCGGGACCCCGCCCGACGTCGCGATCTCCTTCACGCCGGACAACGCCGCCAGGTACTGCTCCACCGGCGCCTGGCGGGACCTGAACCCGTACCTGCAATCCTCGAAGATCGACAAGAACGCGGTCTGGCCGGCGGGCGTGTTCAGCTACACCTCCTTCGACAACAAGCAGTGCGCCCTGCCGATGCTGACCGACGCCTACGGCCTGTACTACAACACCGACCTGTTCAAGAAGCACGGCATCGCCGGGCCGCCGAAGACCCTCAGCGAGCTCGTCGCCGACGCCAAGAAGCTGACCGAGTACAACCCGGACGGCAGCATCAAGGTGGCCGGGTTCGTCCCGCTCTTCGGGTTCTACGGCTCGACCACGGTGGACACCCTCAGCCACGCGTTCGGCGCGAAGTGGTACGACAGCTCGCTCAAGCCCACCCTCGGCACCGACCCCAACTGGGCGAAGATGCTGCAGTGGCAGAAGTCGCTGGTCGACGCGTTCGGCTACACGAAGCTGCAGAAGTTCGCCGCGTCGATCGGCGGCCAGAACTCCGAGTTCTCCGCGCAGAACGGCTTCGAGACCGGCAAGATCGCCATGATGATGGACGGCGAGTGGCGGAACGCGTTCATCGAGGGCGACAAGTCAAAGGTCAACTACGCCACCGCTCCGTTCCCGGCCGACGACGCCCAGCCCGGCCTGTACGGCTCACAGCAGGTCGGCGGCACCATCGCCGGCATCCCCAACGGCGTCAAGCACCCTGCCGAGTCCTGGCTGCTGCTCCAGTTCATGACCACCGACACCAACTACCTGACCACCATCGCGCACGGCCTCAAGAACGTGCCGAGCACCGTTGACTCACTGAAGGACCCGCAGCTCCAGAACGACCAGCACTTCAAGACGTTCATGGACGTTTTCGCGAACCCCAAGTCGACCTTCAAGCCGATCACCCCGATCGGTGACGCCGACACCACCCTGCTCGGCACCTTCGCCGAGAAATGGCAGGCGGGCAAGGTCACCGACCTGCAGGGCGGCCTGAAGGGGCTCGACAGCCAGGTCGCCAAGCAGATGCAGCTCGGGTAGGAGGGCCCGGCATGGCCACGGTCGCGGAGCGGCCCACCGCCGCTCCCGAGAAGGCCCGCACCGCTGAGCGCCGCCGACGGCGGCGGCGCTCAGCCCGGCGCCGGCAGTTGGTGGCGCTGGCGTTCATGTCGCCGTGGATCGTCGGCTTCAGCGCGTTCTGGATTTACCCGATGGTGTCGAGCCTCTACTTCTCCTTCACCCACTACGACATCCTCAGCCAGCCGAAGTGGGTCGGCCTCAGCAACTACAAGTTCATGTTCACCAGCGACCCGCAGTTCTGGGTGTCGGTCCGCAACACGCTGTGGATCATGGTGGTCCTGGTGCCGCTCCAGGTGGTCTTCGGGATCGCGACCGCCACGGTCCTGACCAGGCTCAAGCGCGGGGTGTCGTTCTACCGGACGGTGTTCTTCCTGCCCACGATGGTCCCGCTGGTGGCGGCGGCGGTCGGCTTCTACTACCTGCTCAACCCGGAGGGGCCGATAAACCGGATCCTCAAGGTCCTGCACCTGCCGCAGCCGCTGTGGTTCCTCGACCCGCGCTGGACCAAGCCGGGCCTGACGATGATCGGCATCTGGGGCATCGGCCAGACGATGATCATCTTCCTCGCCGCGCTGCTCGACGTGCCGAAGCAGCTCTACGAGGCGGCCGAGATCGAGGGCGCGAATCCCTTGCAGCGGTTCCGCCACGTGACCCTGCCGATGATCTCCCCGGTGGTCTTCTTCTCGGTGCTCATCGGGATGATCCAGGGCTTCCAGTACTTCACGCAGGCGTACGTGATCTCCAAGGAGGGCGACCGGACCAACCAGGTCGGCTTCCCGCAGGACTCGCTGCGGTTCTACTCGAGCCACCTGTTCCACCAGGGCTTCGAGGGCTTCCACATGGGCTACGCCGCCGCCCTCTCCTGGGTCATGTTCATCGTGATCATGGCCTGCACCGCCGTGATCATCCGCAGCTCGCGGCGGTGGGTGCACTACCAGGGAGGATTCCGGTGAGCGCCGTCGCCGCCCCTCGGGGCGCCGCCGCCCCGGCGGTGAGGAAGCGGCCGGTCCCGCCCGCGGTCCGGCGGCGCCGGCTCCTGCTGTCGGTCGCCAACCACTCGGTGGCGATCGTGCTGTCGCTCGCGTTCCTGCTGCCGTTCGTGTTCATCGTGGTGACCTCGCTGATGACCAACCAGCAGTCGCTGTCGTCGAGCATCTGGCCGCACCCGTTCGTGTGGTCGAACTTCAAGACGCTCTTCCACGTCCCTGGATTCCAGTTCGTGCGCTACACCCTGAACACCGTCACCTATGCCGGGCTCGCCACCCTCGGGGTGCTGCTCTCCTGCACGCCGGTGGCCTACGCCCTGTCGCGGCTGCAATGGCGCGGTCGCCAGGCCGCTTTCCTGCTGGTGCTCTCGACGCTGATGCTGCCGCCGCAGGTGACGATCGTGCCGCTGTACGTGATCTACACGCGGGTGCACTGGATCGGCACGCTGAAGCCGCTGATCGTCCCGCTGTTCTTCGGCGACGCCTTCACGATCTTCCTGCTGCGCCAGTTCTTCATGACGATCCCGCAGGAGATGTCCGACGCCGCCCGCGTCGACGGGGCCAGCGAATTCCAGGTCCTGACCAGGGTGATCGTGCCGCTCGCCAAGCCGGCGCTCGCCGCGGTGGCGCTGTTCCAATTCCTCTACTCCTGGAACGACTTCTTCAACCCGCTGGTCTACGCCGGCAGCAACCCCAACTCGCTGACGCTCGCGGTGGCCCTGCAGCAGTTCACCACACTGTCCCGAGGGGTTCTGTGGAACCTGCAGATGGCGGCGGCGCTGCTGTTCATGCTGCCGGTGATCGTCATCTTCTTCTTCGCCCAGAAGGTGTTCGTCGAGGGGGTCACGCTGACCGGGGTCAAGGGGTGACGGCACCGACCCCCCCGGTGCCGTCGCCGCTGCGGGTCGCGGCCGCGAACTGGCGGGAGCCGTCGCTCGCCAGGCTCGCCGAGCGCCACGGCATCCCGCGGACCACCACCGACTGGCGGGCGCTGGCCGCCGACCCGCAGGCGGCACTGCACCCAGCCGATGTTCTCCGCGCAGATGGCCGAGTTCGTCGAAGCGCTCGCGGACGGCCGCCAGCCGCGCCCGGACGGCGAGGACGGCCGCGTGGTCGTGCAGGTCGTCGAGCAGGCCTACGCCTCCTCGGCCCGGCGGGAGCGGGGCGCGCTGGCATGATCCGGTGACGGCGCGCCGATCGCCGGCCGCTCGGTGGACAATGGCGGGCATGGCCAGCGGTCAGGAACCCACCCGTATCAACGTCGGCGGGCAGCACCCGTTCGCCACGCCGCCCGCGCGTCGCGACCCGGCCCGCAGGCTGCGCGGGCGGCTGGTGGCGCCCGTGACCGTGTGGACCGCCGGGAGCCCGTCCGACGGGGCTGGCCTGACGGTATCGTCGGTGCTGGTCGCCGAGGGCGAGCCGGCGCGCCTGCTCGGCCTGGTCGACCCGACGTCCGCGTTCTGGGAGGCCGCGCAGGAGGCCGGCGCGTTCGTGGTGCACGTCCTGGCGGCCGGGGACCGTGCCCTGGCCGAGCGCTTCGGCGAGATCCGCCCACCGGTCCGCGGCGCGTTCGCCGGCCTGGACGTGGCCGAATCGCCGTGGGGCCCGGTGCTCGGCGGGAGGCGCCCGCGAGCCGCGTGCCGCCTGGCGGGCGCAACGACGGTCGGCTACGCCGAGCTGGTCGAGGGCGTCATCGAGCGGCCCGAGCCGCACGACCTCGATGACCCCCTGGCCTACCTGCACGGACGGTACGTCTCCGTGCGGGACCTGGAGGACCCGGAGGGCCTGGGCTGACGGCCGGTGGCTCGCTCCAGGCGGCCGGCTCGTCAGGTGCAGGGGAACAGCCCGACGATGCCGCTCGGGAAGTCGGTCCCGAACACGTTGCCGGCGAAGCAGTTCCCGGTCCCGGAGCCGTCGTAGACGATGTCGGCGGCCTGACCGCCGCTGCGCAGCGGGTCGGGGTGCAGCCCGTTGTGGAGGATCACGTTCCCGACCACGGCGGTGCGGTCGGGGTTGGGCTCCACCCGCGGGTCCTGGCCGGCGAACGGCGTGGCGAGGACGGCGATGCCGACGCTGTCGTTGCCGACCACCGTGTTGTGGCGGAAGGTGACGTCGTCGCCGGCGATGTCGAGGATGCCCGAGCCGGTGGGCACGAGGCCGAGGTCCTCGCCGCTCGAGGGCGGGACCGGGTTCGGCCGGTTGTTGCGGGTCACCACGTTCCCCTCGACCAGCACGTGGTCGGTGGTGGTCCGGGGCAGGCGCGGCAGCACGAACACCAGGATCCCGGCGGTGTTGCCGGTCGCGCGGTTGCCGCGCACCACCACGCCGCTGGAGTTCTCCACCTCGAAGCCGCTGGTGTTGCCAGCGGCGCGGTTGCCGGTCACGGTGACGTCCGTGTCGTTGCCGACGTAGATGCCGGTGTCGTTGGCGCCCTCCGCGAGGTTGCCCTCGACCACGCCGTGCGTCGAGCAGCTCGGGAAGACCCCGTACTGGTCGTTGCCCGCGTAGCTGCCGCCGACCACGCTGAAACCGTCCACGCCGGTCATGAAGAGCCCGTTGTCCTCGGCGTTCTGGACGGTGAGGCCCTCGACGGCGACGTCGTGCAGGGCCAGCGGGGGGCAGACCGGGAAGCCGTCCGGACCCGGCGTCTCCTCGCCGGTGCCGACCCTGATGCCGTTGGCGAAGCCGTGCGCGTCGATCACCGCGCCGCGGCTGCCGCGCAGGGTGAGGTCGCTCTTGTCGACCAGCACGCTCTCGTGGTAGGTCCCCGGCGGCACCAGGACGGTATCACCGGGCCCGGCCGCGTCCACCGCCGCCTGGATCGTGGTCGTGACGCGGACGACGCCGTTGCCGCCCGCCAGCGCGGGAGCCGGCAGCGCGACCACCCCCGCCCCGAGCGCCACGAGCGCCACGAGCGGTCCCAGCGCCGGCAGTGCCCTCCAGAGCCGTGCCTGCATGCCCATAAGTGACCTCTCCTCGGGTGACCTGCTCCTTGTCGGCGGTGAATCACGCGAGCGTGAGCAAACTCACAGAAATGGTGCGCCCACACGGACCACGCGTCCAGGGTCCCGACGAGCCTCCACCCACGTCTGCGCGGGGTTGAGCGGCGTCCCGCAAGGTCCGCTATGACGGCCCCGTCGTTCGCGGTACGCTGCTGGGCCATGACCGGTAAGCAGGCGGGGGCCGTGCCTGAGCGGGCCGGCTGGGTGGCGCTGCGCATCCCCGGCGAGCCGCCGCTGGCGGGCGGTCGGACGGGGGCGGGGCCCGACCCGGTCGTCGGCGTGCACGGCATCACCGCGCACCACCGCTCGTTCAACGCGGTCGCGCGGCACCTCCGTCACCCCGACGGGATGGTCGCGCTCGACCTGCGTGGCCGCGGCGACTCGGGCAAGCCGGCGTCCGGCTACGGGTTCAAGACGCACGCCGGCGACGTGCTGCGCGCGCTCGACCACCTGGGCATCGAGCGGGCGGTGCTGGCCGGGCATTCGATGGGGGGCTTCGTGGTCGAGGAGGTGGCGCTCGCCGCGCCCGACCGGGTGCGGGCGCTGGCGCTGCTGGACGGCGGCTGGCCCAGGGTCCCCTCCGAGGACGACGCCCCGGTCGACCCGGACCTGGCGGCCGGGCTGGCGCGGGCCTTCAGCCGCCTCACCACGACCTTCCCGAGCAGGGACGCCTACCTGGACTTCTGGTTCCCCGGCCAGGGGCTCACCATGGACCGGGTCCCGCCGGACCTGGCTGACTACTACCGCTACGACCTGGCCGAGGTGGAGGCGGGCTGGCAGCCGAAGGCGTCCCTGCCCGCGGTCCACGAGGACGCCGCCTGGGGCCACGCACGCGGGCCGACCGCCGAGGAGCTGGCGGGGCTCCGCTGCCCGGTCGGGCTGGTGCGCGCCACCGAGGGGTTCTTCCCGGGGAGCCCGCCGCTGATCGACGAGGAAGCGCACCGGGTGCTGGCGCGCGTGCTGGACCTGCGCGCCGGCGGGGTGCTGCGGGGCGCCAACCACTACACCATGCTCTTCGACCCGTACGCGGCCCGCGTCGCGGCGGTGATCGACGAGATCGTCACCGAGACGGCCGCGTCCGCGTAGCGGCCGGCGGGACCGGCAGGCGCGGTGGGTGGGCGAGGACCCGGGGGAGCAGGAAGGCCCCGGCGGTGGCGGCGGCGCTGGCGGCGGCGCTGATGCCCCAGCCGACCGGGCCCAGCGGCCGGCAGCCGAAGAAGTGGGACAGGCCCGGCGTCTGCACCACGCCCGCCAGGAGGGCCGCCGAGCCGAGGCCCACCCCGAGCACCACCGGGTCCCTCCCGCCCGCCAGCAGCGTCTGGCCGAGCTGCGCCCCCACCAGCGCGGTCATGGCCACCGTGCTGGCGTGGGCCCGGGTGCCCGTGGCCCGCGCCACCAGCCACGCGCCGGTCGCTCCGGCCGCGGTCATGGTCGCCCGCCAGGCGATGTCCCGCACCAGCGGCCCGCCGAGCGACGCCTCCGGCCCCTCCCGCAGGAGCTGCTCGGGGGAGGGGCGCGCCGGCTGGCGGACGGCGATGGCCATCGCCGGTGCGGCGTCCGTCAGCACGTTCACCAGCAGGAGCTGGCGGGCGTTGAGCGGGGGACGGCCTCCGGCGACGGCGCCCGCCACCGTGAACGCGATCTCCCCGAGGTTCCCGCCGACGAGGATCGCGGCGGCCTCCCGGGTGGACGCCCACAGCGCGCGGCCCTCCAGGAGGGCCTCCACGATGGTCTCGATCCGGTTGTCGGTCACCAGCAGGTCGGCGGCCTCCCGGGTCGCCGGCGTGCTCCGCTCGCCGAACGCGATGCCGACGTCGGCCAGACGGATGGCCTGCGCGTCGTTGGCGCCGTCGCCGGTCATGGCCACAACCTGGCCGGCTCGTTGCAGTGCCCGCACGACCCGGACTTTATGGAAGGGAGTGACCCGCGCGAACACCGCCACCCGGGACACGGCCGCCACCAGCTCGTCGTCGCCGAGGCCGTCGAGCTCCGGCCCGGTCATGACGCCCTTGCCGTTGACGAGGCCCAGCTCCGAGGCGATGCTCTCCGCCGTGTTGGGATGGTCGCCGGTCATCATCACCACGTCCACGCCGGCCCGCCGCAGGTCCCGCACGGCCGCCGCGGCCGTGGCGCGGACCGGGTCGCTGTAGGCGAGGAACCCGAGGAACGTGACCTTGTCGACCAGGTCCTCGTCAAGGGTGGTCCCCGCCGGGACGGCGCGCTCCCCGACGGCCAGCACCCTGAGACCGCGCCTGGCCAGGCGACGCGCCTCGGCCATCAGCCGCCGCCGCCGCGTCGCGCTCAGGCGGACGGCCCCGTCGCCGTCCTGCGTGGTCGAGGAGCGGGCGAGCACGACCTCCGGCGCACCCTTGACCGCGAGCAGGGCCGTCTCGTGGTTGCTGCCGAGCACGGCGTGGAAGCCGCGGCCGGCCTCGAACGGCAGCTCCGCCACGCGCTGCCAGTCGGCGGCGCCGAGGTCGGCGGCGACCTCGACCGCGCCGGCCCCCTCGACCAGGGCCCGGTCCTCCGCGTGCACCAGGTCCTCGCCGGAGGTGTCCGGGGCTGCCCGCAGACCGGCCGCCAGGATGTGCCGGGCCCGCGGGGTGAGGTCGTGCCCGTTCACCGGCGTCTCGCTGGTCCCGTCCGACACGGCCACCAGGCCGATGCGTCCTTCGGTCAGTGTGCCGGTCTTGTCCACGCAGGCCACCGTCACCCGCCCCAGCGCCTCCACGGCCCGCCGGGAGCGCACCAGGGCACCCTGGTCCGCCAGGCGCCGCGCCGCGCTGAGCTGCGCGACGGTGGCCAGGAGCGGAAGGCCCTCCGGAACGGCGGCGGCCGCCAGCGCCACGCCCGAGTCGACCACTTCCCGCAGCGGCAGCCCACGAAGCGCCGCCAGCCCGGCCAGCACGCCGCCGCTTCCCAGCGCGACCGGCCCGGCCAGCGAGGTCAGCGACTGGAGCCGCGCCTCGACCCCCTTGCGGGGAGGCTCGAGGCGCAGGAGGTGGTTGCTCCGCCGCACCTCGGTCTCCGGGCCTGTGGCCACGACCACGGCGGTCGCCTCTCCCGCGGCGACCGCGGCGCCCTCGTAGAGCACGGAGGTCCGCTCCGCGACCGCAGCAGCGAACGAGGCGGGGGCGGCCTTCGGCACGGGGAGCGACTCTCCGGTCAGGCTCGACTCGTCCACCTCGAGGGACAAGGCCTCCAGGATCCGGCAGTCGGCCGGGATGCTCTCCCCGGCCCGGAGCCGGACGACGTCGCCGGGGACCAGCCCGCAAGCATCGACGACCCGCTCCGCGCCGTCGCGACGGACGAGGACGCCGTGCGTGGACCTCCCCTCGAGCCGCTCGATCGCCCGGTCGGCCCGGTACCGCTCGATACCACCGATCACCGCGTTCAGGAACATGATGCTGCCGACCAGGGCCGCATCGGTCACGGAGCCGACCGCGGCGGCGAGCCCGGCTCCGGCCGCCAGCACCGGGGTCAGCGGGTTGAGCAGCTCGGCGGTCACGGACCTTGCCAGGAGCAGCGTCCCCGAGGGCGGCCGCACCTCCGGCGGTCTGCGGAGCGCCGCCTGCGCCTCGGAGAGCCCGGCCGGAGAGGCGCCGAGCCGCTCCAGCGCCTCCGGGGGGTCGAGCTCGTGCCAGGGCACGGGCTCGTGCCAGACGGGGAGCGGGCGCCGTGCCAGTCCCACCGCCACCCGCGTCCCGTTGGCCAGCGCCGCCGCCGATGCCATGTTCACCATGTTCGTCGTTCTCTGGTCGGCCTGCGGCGCAAGCCCGAACGGCCCGGCCACCGCCGCGCCCGCGGCGGCGCCGGCGCCCGCCAGCAACACGCTCTGGCGGCTGGCCCGGCGGGCGGCCGAGCACGCCTGGACCAGCAGATAGGCGTGGCCGAGGTCGTCGTCCTCCGACAGCAGGTCGGCGTCCCACGCCGGCGGCCCCGACTCCCGGCGCAGCCCCAGCGCGACGTCCGCGGCGGGCAGGCCCGGGCAGCCGCCGCCCGCCACCAGCAGGACCACGCACCCGGACCCCTGGAGGGAGCGTATCGCCCGCGGCAGGCGAGGCCCGTTCGGCACGACCCGGTCGGGGCGCAGCCTGGCGGCCCGCCCAGCGTCGTCCGCGGCGACGACGACCTGGAGGCCGGCGAGCCGGGCCGTCGCCACCAGGTCGTCGGCTCCCCCGCGCAGCGCCGGCTCGGCGCTGGCCAGCGCCACCAGCCGCCCCTGGTGCGCGAGCCCGAGCGCCACCCCCCGCTTGGCCATCCGGCCCGCCAGGCGCTTGCTCCCCGCCGGCACCTCGAGGCCGAGGACCTCCAGGGGGGCCAGCGTCCACCCGCCCCGGCGGCGGCTGGCCGTGGCGTGCCGGCGGTCGAACAGGCGCCGCGCCACCCGCTCGGGGTCTTCGGAACCGGCCGACCCCACGATCGCCACGGTCGTCAGCTCGAGCTCGTCGCGGACCAGCAGGTCGGTGTCGAAGAGCACGCAGCTCACCCGGTCCAGCAGCCGCAGGCACCCGGAGTCGAGCGCCAGGATGCCCCGGGCGGCGAGGACGCGGCCCAGGTGCGCGGCGAACCCCTCCCTGCCGTAGCGTGCCGCCTTCGGCAGCCCCGCCTGGAGCATCGCGGCGGCCCGCTGGAAGCTGCCGGTCGTCGCCAGGGTCAGGGCGGAGCCGCCGAGCGAGGCGAGGAACGCCCGGTCGGCGTACTTCTCCACGGGACCCGGCGGCACGCGCCGCGGCCGAGGGCCGGTCTCCACCGGTGCCTTGGGGTGACCGGACGGCCCCTCCCACAGGGCGGCCTCCCGGTCGAGCCAGAGCCGCCGCCGTGCGGCCGCCTCGGCGAGCAGGCTCGCCCGGTGCCCCATGTCCACGATGGGGCCGAGCGGGGACCCGGCCAGGCCCTGCGCGACGCCGTTGCTGAGCGACAGGGCCAGCTCGGCCGGGGTGGTCCCGATGACGTGCTCGACCAGCCGGCGCACCCTGGGCTGGTGCTCCAGGAACGCCAGCCCGCCGGCCGCGTACCCTGTGAACGGGACCGGGGGGAGCCGGGTCGCCCGCTGCACGGTCGCAAACCCGAGCCCGACGGCGGCGCCCGCGATCTCGACGGCGCCCCGGACGATCGGCTCGGCGTCGGCCGGATGGGACGGAACGTCCGCTGCGAACGGCTCCTGCTGGACGCCGAGCTCCTCCTCGACGCTCTCCACGGAGTCGACCAGGTCCTCCGCCGAGGCCGCGTCCTCGTCGAAGGCCACCACCACCCGCCCGACCGCGCCGACGGTCTCCACCCACCGGACCGCGTGGTGGCGGGAGAGCTCCGCCTCCAGGCGCTCGCTGAACTTGTCGACCTGCGACGGGTGGATCCTGCGGATCTCGATGTGGGCGTGGCCGGCCGCCGACCACACCCGCCGGGCCCGGCGGCCCCGCGGGCTCAGAAGCCGGCTGAGCGGGTCGAGCAGGCTCACGGTTCCCGCTCGACCCTGAAAGGACCCCACGCCCGCGAGGCGCAGGGTCGTCCCGACTTCCCTCGCGGCGGTCGAGAACGCGGCCCCGACCAGCGACGACGCCGCGCGGGCCAGCCAGCTCGCGGGAGCCCGTCCGCGTTCGTCCCGTTCCGGTGGTACGGGCGCCGGCGCCCGTGCTCCCTCCTCGTCCTCGCTGTGCATGCTTGAGCCCCCCCGGCCACCCCCGAGTGCGAGGAAGCAATGCCACCAGAGGTCGGCCCGGGCGCCATCGTCCGGAGAGGATGAAATCCGGTCGAGGTCAGGACGCGGCGTCCAGCCGCCGGCGCCGCCAGACCCTCGCCACCTGGGTCGCCCGTCACAAGACCGCCTCCGTGGCGCGGGCCTGGTCGCGGCCGCGGTTACACTGGTCGCCTGGAACCGGCCGACTCCTTGGGTCGTGCTGTGGATTGCCGTTGCGCTCCTGGTGGTCAACGCTGCCATCGAGCTCCTCGGCCGTGCCCCGCACCGTGCGCCGGCGGCATAAAGGACGTCACTCGCATGAAAGGGCTTCCCGACTGACAGAGCACCCCGGCTCGCGCCGAGGGCTCCGACCGTTCGACCGGCGGCTTCTGGGGCGTGTGGCGGTCGCCCGGTGGGCCCTGGCCGGCGCTGTGGCGGCCGGTCTGACGGGCACGCTCCTGCTGCTGGCCCAGATGACATTGCTGGCCGCGGTCATCGCGGGCGCGGTCGGAGGCGGGCTGCGGCAGGTGCCGACCACCGAGGTGGCGGCTCTTGTCGCGATCGTCCTGGCCCGGGCCGGGTCGGCGCAGGTGGTGGAGCTGAGCGGGCGGCAGGTGGCGGCCAGGGCGATGTCAGCGCTTCGCGCCGAGCTCGTGGATCGCCGGTTGCGCCCTGGCGCGGCCGGCCTGGAGAGCATCGGCAGCGCGGAGCTGGCCACCGCCGCAGTCCACGGCGTCGACGGTCTCGAGACCTACTTCGCCCGGTACCTCCCGCAGGTGGTCCTGGCCGTCACGGTGCCCGTCGCCGTCCTGGTCTGGAGCGCCGTCACCGACCTGGAGTCGGCGCTGATCATGGCCCTGACACTGCCCGTGGTCCCCGTGTTCATGGCGCTCATCGGGCGGTCGGCGGGCGCGCGCTCGCGGGCCAACTGGCAGGCCCTGGTGGTGCTGTCGGCGCATTTCCTCGACCTCGTCCGGGGGCTGCCGACGCTGCGGGCCTTCAACCGGGGGAGCGCGCAGCTCGCGAGCATCCGCGAGGCCACCGACCGGTACCGGCGGACGACCATGAGCACGCTGCGGCTGTCCTTCCTGTCGGGCGTCGTCCTCGACCTCGCCGCGACCCTGTCGATCGCGCTGGTGGCCGTCAGCCTCGGCGTGCGCCTGGTCGCCGGCAGCCTCGGCCTGCGGCCGGCGCTCACGGTGCTGCTGCTGGTCCCGGAGCTGTACGCCCCCATCCGCACGGTCGGCACGCTGTTCCATGCCAGCACCGACGGGCTGGCCGCGGTCGAGCGGATCATCGCGGCCCTGGAGAGGACCGGGCCGGCTGCGAGCGGTCCCGTCGCGGCGCCGGGCGGGAGCGCGGGCCGGAGCGGGGACGGGCGCTGGAACGGGCGCGGGACCCGGAGCGGGAACGGGCGCGGCGCGGTCGGGGACCCGGCGGCCGAACCGGTCAGGGTCCGCTCGGTCACGGTCCGCTACCCGGGCCGACCGGCCAGCGCGCTCGACCACCTTGATCTGGACATCTTGCCCGGCGAGCTGGTGGCCGTCATGGGACCCAGCGGAGCCGGGAAGACGACTCTGGGCCGCGTGCTGCTCGGCCTCACCCGCCCCTGCGACGGCGCCGTGCTCGTCGGGAGCCGGCCGCTGGCCGACGCCGACCTCGACCAGTGGCGCGCCCGGGTGGCCTGGTCCCCGCAGCACCCCACGCTGATCCCGGGGACGGTCGCCGGCAACATCGCGCTGGGACGCCCACGGGCCGCTGCCGCGGCGGTCGAGGCTGCCGCCCGCCGGGCGGGGGCGCACGAGTTCATCGAGCACCTGCCGGACGGGTACCGCACGCTGGTCGGCGCGGGCGGCCGCGGGCTGTCGGCGGGTCAGCGCCAGCGCCTCGGGCTGGCGCGAGCCCTGCTGCGGGACGCCTCCCTGCTCGTGCTGGACGAGCCGACCGTCCACCTGGACGAGGCGGCGGCCCGCCACGTCGCCGATGCCATCGTCGAGCTGCGCGGGTCCCGCACCATCGTGCTCATCACCCATGACCGGGCCCTGGCGGCGAGGGCGGACCGCGAGGTGTGGCTCGACGGAGGGAGGGTTGGCACGTGGACGTGTCCTCGGCCCGGGTGCTGAGGCGGCTGACCGGGCTGCTGGGCATCCGGCCGGCGCGGCTGGCCCTGCCGGTCGGTCTCGGTGCCCTGGCGGTCACGGCCGGGTCCGCCCTGGCCGGTCTCGCCGGGTACCTCATCTGCCGCGCCGCCCAGCAGCCGCCCATCCTGTCGCTGACCGTGCTCATGGTCGCCGTGCGCGTGGTCGCCCTGGTGCGGCCGTCCGCGCGGTACGGCGAGCGGCTGGCATCGCACGACCTGGCGTTCCGCTCCCTCGGCCGCCTGCGGACCGCCGTCTTCGCCAGGATCGAGCCGCTCGCGCCGGCCGGGCTGGAGGCGTACCGCGACGGCGAGCTGCTCAGCCGCATGGTGGCCGACGTCGACGACATGCAGGACCTCGCGCTGCGCCTGCTCGTCCCCCTGGGGGTCGCCGCGGTGTCGTGCGCGGTCATCGTGACGGGCGTGTCGGTGGCCTCGCCGGTCGCCGGCGCTGCGCTGGCCGCCGGCCTCGTCTGCGCCGCGACCCTGCCGCCCGTGGTGGCGGCGCGAGTGGCCGCGCGCTCCCGGCGCCACCAGGCAGCCCTGCGGGCGCGGCTGACGGCCGACCTCGTCGACGTGCTCGACGCCGGTGACGAGCTGTGGCTGAACGGCGCCGACGCCCGCGCGGTCGCGACCATCCGGGGCGACGACCGCGCCCTGGTCGGCGCCGCGCTCCGCGACGCCCGCGCCGCCGGCGCCGCGGACGCCCTTGGCGTCACCGTCAGCGGGCTGACCGCCCTGGGGGTCCTGGTGGCGACGACCGCCGCGACGGGCCGGGGGGCGCTGGACCCGCTGCTGGTCGCGCCGCTCACGCTGGTCGGCATCAGCGCGTTCGAAGCGGTCCTGCCGCTGTCGGCGGCGGCGCGGCACCTGCCGTCGGTGCTGTCGGCCGGCCGGCGGGTCCTCGAGCTGGTCGACCGCGAGTCGGAGGTGACCGATCCCGACGAGCCGGTCGAGACCGCTCCGCGTCCGCTCGACGCCTCGGTCTTGCTGCGTGAGGTGGCCGTTGCGCGGGGGCCCGACCACCTCCGCGTGCTGGACGCCGTCGACCTCACGCTGGCACAGGGTGAGCGGGTGGTCGTCGCGGGCCCCTCCGGCGCCGGCAAGACCACCCTCACCCATCTGCTCGTCCGGTTCCTGGAGCGCCAGGGGGGAGACGCTCGGCTCGGGGCCCACGACCTCCGTGCCTACCGCCAGGACCAGGTCCGCGCGGCCGTGCTCCTCAGCGGCCAGGAGCCGCACATTTTCGACTCCACGATCCGTGAGAATGTCGTGTTCGCCCGGCCCAGGGCGTCCGACGCGGAGATCCGCGAGGCCCTCGCGCATGCCCGGCTCGGGGAGTGGGTGCGGTCGCTCCCCGCGGGCCTGGACACCGTGGTGGGGGAGCGGGGGAGAGAGCTGTCCGGTGGCCAGCGCCAGCGCCTGGCGCTCGCCCGCGCCTTCCTCGCCGACCCTTCCGTGCTCGTCCTGGACGAGCCCACCGCGCACCTCGACGCCGGCACAGCCACCGCCCTGCTCGAAGACCTGTGGCAGGAGGCCGGCGACCGCTCGGTCCTGCTGGTGACCCACGGCGACGCGGGCCCGTTCGGGCGCTGCCGGAGGCTCGGGCTCCAGCCGCCCCGCCGCCGCCCGCCCGAGGCGGACCCGGCGCCGGCCGCCAGCCAGCCCGACGATCAGCAGGAGGCGATATGACAACCGCTCGAGCAGACGCGGTCAGTGCGCTCGTCATCTTCGGCGCGACCGGGGACCTCGCCAAGCTGGAGACGTTCCCGGCGCTGGTGGGGCTGGTCGAGCGCGGTGTGCTCGAGGTCCCCGTCATCGGCGTCGCAAAGAGCGGATGGCAGCTCGAGCAGTTCCGGAGCTACGCCGCCGAGTCCCTGCGCCACAACCGCATCGACCCGGACGGGAACGTCGCCAAGCGGGTGCTGGACCTGCTCCAGTACATCGACGGCGACCTCGCCGACGACGCCACCTACCAGGACCTGTCCGCCAGGCTCCCCCAGGGCGGGCGGACGCTGTTCTACCTCGAGGTGCCGCCGGCGCTGTTCGCGACGATCGCCGAGGGGATCCGCAAGGCCGGCCTGGCCGAGGGCGCCCGGGTCATGGTCGAGAAGCCGTTCGGCACCGACCTGCGCAGCGCGCGGGAGCTGAACGCCACCATGCACGCCATCTTCCCGGAGGAGGCCATCTACCGGGTCGACCACTGGCTCGGCCTGGACTCCACCGAGAACGTGCTGTTCGCGCGCTTCGCCAACAGCGTGCTCGAGCCGCTGCTCAACCGGACGTACGTCGAGAGCATCCAGATCACCATGGCGGAGGACTTCGACGTCGCGCGCCGCGGGCACTTCTACGACCAGACCGGCGCGATCCGCGACGTCCTCCAGAACCACATGCTCCAGGTGCTCGCCACCGTGCTGACCGACCCCCCGCTCGGCGGGCTGCCGAACCTGCGCGACGCCAAGGCGGGCCTGGTCAGGTCGCTGCGCCCGCTCGAACCGGACCGGGTCGTGCGCGGTCAGTACGAGGGCTACCGCGACGTCGCGGGCGTCTCCCCGGGCTCGACGGTGGAGACGTTCGTCGCGGTCCGGCTCGCCGCCGACACCTGGCGCTGGGAGGGCGTGCCGATCCTCATCCGCGCCGGCAAGTGCATGCCGGTCACCGCGACCGAGGTCACCCTCCGGTTCCGCCGGCCACCCCAGAACGTCTTCGGCCTCGACCCGTTCCAGAGCGTGAACGCCCTCCGGTTCCGCATCTGGCCGGAGACGGAGATGGGGCTCGCGGTCGCGGGCAAGAAGCCGGGGGCGGGGCTGCAGGCGCAGGTCGACGAGCTGGTCTTCGCGCAGCAGCCCGGCTCGGACATGCGGCCCTACGACCGGCTCATCGGCGCGGCGCTCGACGGCGAGCAGTGGCTGTTCGCCCGGCAGGACACGGTCGAGGCCGCCTGGCGGGTGGTGGACCCGGTCCTGGGGGACGTCGCCCCGTTGCACCCGTACGCACGGGGGACCTGGGGCCCGGCCGCGGCCAACGACCTGCTCCCGGAGGGAGAGACCTGGTATGACCCACACGGCTGACAGCGCGACCGCCGTGATCGTGGGCGGCGGCTTTGCGGGCGTCGGGTGCGCGTCGTGCGGCGGTCCACTCACGACTCTCCGATGTCGAGCTGCGCACTGCGGTCTACCTGGCCGCGTGTTTGCTCCGATCCGCATATGGACGCGGTCATGAAGGGTGAAGAGGTCACGCGCTGACCTCGACTACGTGGATCAAGGTCGCCCCAAGGGAGCGATCAGTAGCGGATGTCCAGTGCGTAGCGCAGCGCGCGGTCGAGCTTGGCTCGTGTGACCTCGTCGAGGAGGCCGCATCCCGGGTCAGGATGCAGACCGGGCGCCGCCCCGGTGTCGAAAGGAAGCGTCTGAAGGTTCCTACGTGTCCCGCATCAGGACTGGAGCTTGAGGGCGAGCTGGTGGGGCTGCCCGCCGGACGGCGGCGGATCGGGCTCCGGGAGCGGGAAGAGCCCGGAGACCGCGTCGAGGCTTGCGGCCCCCCGCTCGGCGAGCAGGTGGTTCCCCGCACGGGCGTCGGCTCCCGTCCAGGCGACGACGGGGGCTGTCCGCTGCCGCAGCGCCTCGAGGGCCCCGGCCCACGTGCCACCCTTCTCGGCCTCCGCGGCGACCACCAGCGTCGCCCTCGACAAGGCGTAGATGATCTTGTTGCGCCCCATGGCGGTCGCGATGCTGAAGCCGGCCGTCGGCTTGTAGGGCGTGCAGAGGCAGAGCCGTTCGTCGCTGACCGCCCGCCGCACCTCGGGATCGCGGGCCGCCCGCACAAGGGAGTCGGCGAGCACGCCGACGGCGCTCCCGCCGGCATCGAGCGCCGCCGTCATCGCGAGGCGGTCGACGCCCTTCGCGCCGCCGGACACGACGCCGCAGCCGTGCGTGACGGCGTCCGCCGCCGCCTCGCGGGCCACGTCCGCCTCCGCTTCGCCGATGTCTCTCGACCCGACGATTCCCACGAGGTCGGCCCGCAGCAGCGCCGGATCGCCGACCACGTACAGCAGCGGGGGAGCGCCACGGCCCAGCCGGTCGACGAGCGTGCGCGGGTAGTCGTCGTCGACCGACGCGATCAGGCGGAGTCCCGACTGCTCGGCCTCGTCGAGACGGAACGCGAATGCGCTGGCGGCGTCGAGCAGCTCGGCAAGGCGGTCCGCGAGCGGTGCGTCCACCCCCGCTGTGCGGGCGATCGCCGCGGAATCGAGCCCGAGCAGGGCCGCCGGGTCGCGCACACGGTCGAGCAGCGTCCAGTACTCCGATGCCTTGAGCGGGGCTGCCGGCGTGTCGACGAGTCGCTGGGTGAGCAGCAGCGCCGTCAACGAGGTGTCGGACCGGGAAGCCATCAGGAGCTCTTCGCCTTCGCCAGGACGAACGGGTACACGGTGCCGCTGCCCGCCTCCCGCAGCGCGACGCCGACTGTCGTGAGCGTCCAGCCGGAGTCCACGACGTCGTCGATGAGCACGACAGGTCCGTCAGGGACGGGCGCGACCACCTCGAAGGCCGTGTACACGTTCAGGAGTTGCTGCGCGCTGTTCTCCATATCCTTCTGCGGACGCGCCAGCCGGACCCGGCGTACGAGATCGTGGAGCTCGAGGCCGAGGCCCGCCGCCACCCGCTTGGCGAAGTCCGGGACGAGCAAGGGCGACGTGGTCGAGGGAACGCACGTGACCCATGCCGGCGGAGGGTCCGGCGCCCAGCTCCGTATCAGCCGTACTGCTGCGTCCACAAGCTCGTCCGGGTAGCGATGATCGTGGTACTTCGCTTGCTTGACCGTCGCTCCCCAGCCCCCGTCGCCGTACTGGCTCAGCGCCCTGCCTGGCTGTAAACGCAGGTCGGGCGGAATCCTGCCGCGAGGCTCGGTGAGCCCCGCCGGCCACTGCCGCCGCGGGGCGATCTCGAGCTTCACGCCGCGCAGGTACAGGTGCGCCTCGCCGACCAGGCTCGGGTCGAGGTCGGTGCCGATGGGTCGGCCGGCGCAGTTGTCGCAGCGACCACACGGCGCAGTGTCGGGGTCATCGAGCTGGCGGCGGAGGAAGGCCATGCGGCATTCGGAGGTCGCCGCGTACCGCGCCATCGCCGTCTGCTCGTGGCGGCGGAGGGCGGTCACCCGATCGGCCCGCTCCGAGTCATACGTCCAAGGCTGGAGCGTCCGTCGCCATTTCCGGTCGATCCGCTCCACAGCCCCCTCCACCTCGAGGACCTTGAGCATCGCCTCGGCTCGGGTGTGGCGCACGTTGACCTCGCGTTCGATCTCCGAGATGCCGACCGGCTCGGCGCGCTCCTCCAGCAGACCGATGACCTGCTCCGCCTGCTCCTTGGGGGGAAAGGCAGTCCTGATGAAGTAGTCCTGGATGTCCCGGTCCTCGCTGCCTCGAAGGAGGATCCCGAACGCACGGTCCACGGCGCGCCCGGCCCGGCCGACCTGCTGATAGTAGGCGATCGCAGAGCCCGGGCTCTGGTAGTGGACGACGAAGGTCAGGTCGGGCTTGTCGAAGCCCATGCCGAGCGCCGAGGTCGCCACCACGACCTTGACGCGGTTGCCGAGCAGCTTCTCCTCGAACACGAGCCGGTCTTCGTGCTCGCTCTCGCCGCTGTAGGCGACCGCGTCGACGCCGTTCACCCGGAGCCATCCCGCGACCCGCTCGGTGTCGTCGACGGTGAGGCAGTAGACGATGCCCGATCCGGGCAGCTCCGGGACGGCACGCGCGAGCCAGGCGAGACGCTGCGCCTGCTGCGGCAGGTCGACGGCACCCAGGACGAGGCCCTCCCGGTCGAGCGGTCCCCGAATGACCCGAAGGTCGTCGCCGAGCTGCTCGACGATGTCGCCGACGACCCGGTCGTTCGCCGTCGCCGTGGTGCACAGCACGGGCACGCCACGGGGGAGCAGCCGCAGGACCCGGGAGATCCGCCGGTAGTCGGGCCGGAAGTCGTGGCCCCAGTCGCTGATGCAGTGCGCCTCGTCGACCACCAGCAGCCCGACCGTCCTGACCAGGTCGGAGAGCACGTCCCGGCGGAACCGGTCGTTGTTCAGCCGCTCAGGCGAGATCAGCAGGAGGTCGACCTCCCCCAGCCGGACCTGGTGCTCGATCTCGTCCCACTCGTCGCGGTTCCCACTGTTGATCGTGGCGGCGCGGACGCCGGCGCGCTCGGCCATCTGGATCTGGTTGCGCATGAGCGCGAGCAGCGGCGAGACCAGCAGCGTCGGCCCGGCGCCGCGGTCGCGGAGCAGGCGGGTGGCCACGAAATACACAGCGCTCTTGCCCCACCCGGTCCGCTGCACCACCAGGACCCGCCGACGCCGTTCTACCAGCTCCTCGATCGCCTCCCACTGCCCCGGCCGGAACCCCGCGGCCACCCCCGCCGTAAGCCGGCGCAGCAGCTCCCCGGCCGCAGCCCGAGAGGTCTTGAGGTCCCCGAGGTCCCTGAGGTCCATGAACGGCGGCTTCCAATCGCGAGCGTTGGCCAGACAAGGTCGAGAAGACTTCTACCACACCCCCGCGACGACCCCACGGCGCGCGAACACGGTCGCGCTGACGGGCCTTCGCCGTTCGCGGTACGCTGCTGGCATGAGTGAGCCAGCCCCGACCCTGCACCTGACCGCCGTCATCACCAGAGGGTGACTGGTACGTCGCGCGGTGTCTTGAGGTCGAGGCGGTCAGCCAAGGAGAGACGGTCGAGCAGGCCCTCGCGAATCTCCGCGACGTGGTCGAGGTCTACCTCGAGGAGGAAGGTGTCCCGCCGACCGCCGCTCCGGCGCCGCCGCTGGTCACCTCCATCGACGTGCCGATCCCGGCGTGACCGGCTGAGGGGCTTGGGCTTCCGGTGCGGGTTCGGGTGCCGGTTCCGGTTTTGGTTGGGGTGGGCGGCGGCGGGTCATGGCGACGCCGAGGAGGGCGAGCACGAGGCCGACGGCGACGTGGAAGGAGAGGACCTCGTGGAGGAAGGCGACGCCGAGCAGGACGGAGACGACGGGGAGGAGGTAGGTGACGGTCGAGGCGGCGGTGGGACCGTCGTCGATGACCAGCCGGTAGTTGAGGGCGTAGGCGATGCCGGTGCCGAGCACGCCGAGGATCGCGAGGCCGACGAGGGCGTCGGCGCGCGGGTGGATCGGCTGGGTTCCGGCCAGCGGGGTCACGACGGCCATCAGGGCGGTGGCGGCGACGAGCTGCCCGGCGACCATCGCGACCGGGTTGACGCCCCAGCCGGACAGGTAGCGGCCGGTGTAGACGTAGGCGATGCCGTAGCAGAGCGCCGCGCCCAGGCAGGCGAGGGCACCCCACACGTCGGCGGTCGCATGCCATGGCGAGAGGACGAGCAGCGCGCCGGCGAAGCCGACGACCAGCCCCGTGCCGCGGGCCCCGCCGACCCGTCGCTCCTGCTGAGCGGCCAGCCCGATCGTGATGGTCCACAGCGGGGTCGTGGTGTTCAGCACCCCCGCCAGGCTGGAGTCGACCGTCCGCTCGCCGACCGCGAACAGCAGGTACGGCACGGAATTGGCGACCAGCGCGGCGACCGCCAGGTGCGACCACCTGCGCGCACCGCGCGGCAGCGCGAGCCCGCGCAGGCGGCAGAACACCAGCAGGACCAGAGCGCCGAGCGCGAGCCGGACCAGCACGATCTGCACCGGTGACAGGCTGCGCAGCGCGAGCTTGATCCACAGGAAGCTCGATCCCCACACCAGTGCGAGCAGCGACAGTCGCAGCAGACTTCCGCGGTTGATCATGGCGTTTCCTTCGCGCGGGACGGGTTGGCTACAATGCCGGCATGCCCGACAAAGAGCTTCGTTACCGTGTGCTGACCGGTCCGGACGACCTGGCATTCGACCAGCGGGTGAGCGAGGCGCTCGACGCCGGCTATCAGCTTTACGGCTCGCCCTCGGTCACCTTCGACGGCGAGCACGTGATCGTCGCGCAGGCGGTGGTGCTGCCCGACCGGTGAGGCCGGGGTCACAGTGGCACCTCGGTGAGCCACTCGCGGTGGCGCCGCGAGCGGCCGCGGACGAGCGCCGCGTACTGCTGCTCCAGCAGCGCGGTCACCGGGCCGATCTCGCCGTCGCCGACCCGCAGGCCGTCGACGGTCGTGACCGGCAGGATCTCCCAGGCGGTACCCATAAAGAAGACCTCGTCGGCCAGGTACAGCTCGCTGCGGTCGACTTCCCGCTCGGCCACCGGGATGCCGGCGTCGGCCAGCAGCGTCAGCACCGTGGCGCGGGTCAGGCTCTCGAGGACGCCGCTGGTCAGCGACGGCGTGATCATGATGCCGTCCCGCACCAGTCCGATGCACGCGCCCGAGCCCTCGCTGACCTTGTGCCGGTCGTTGAGGAGGATCGGCCAGTCGTGGCCGTTCTCGCGTGCCTCCATCACGGCCAGCCGCCCGTTGTGGTAGTTGGAGAACGCCTTGACGCGGGGCGGCATCGAGGAGTCGCTGACCCGGACCCACGAGCTCACGGCCGCCCGGCAGCCGCGTTGCAGGAGCAGGTGGCTGGAGAACGGCCAGCTATCCACGACCACTTCGCAGCGGGCATTCGCCGGGACCATCTGCTCGCGGACGAGCCCACTGGGGAACGCCCACGGTCGCACGTACGTGTCGGCCTGGTAGTCGTTGGCGCGCAGCAGCGTCGTCACCGCGTCGCACAGCTCGGGCACGGTGTAGGGGAGGTCGAGCCGGCACACCTTGGCCGAGGCGTGCAGGCGCTCGAGGTGGTCCTCGAGCCGGAACAACAGCAATCGCTCCCCGTCGTCGGCCAGGTACGCCTTGATGCCCTCGAACACCGCTGCAACCGAGGCGTGGCCGACCGCGTTGACGTGGATCCGGGCCTCCGCCCACGGCGCCAGGTCGCCGTTGCGCCAGATCCACTGCGGGTAGTGGGTCCGTGGGCGGGCCAGCGAGCTCAGGGCCGGCGAGCCGGTCGGTCCGGTCGGTGCGGTCAATTGGGCGTTCATCGGGTCACCATTCCTTCCATGACCGCGAAGGCGGCGTCGGGGCGGTAGTCCGCCAGGCTGTCGAGCACGACGTCGGCGCCGGCCACGTCCGCTCGGCTGCCCACCGAGCTGGGCACGGCCACGCAGCGCAGTCCGGCTGCCTGCGCCGCCCGGACGCCGGAGGGGGAGTCCTCGAACGCGACCACGGCACCGGGGCCGAGGCCGGTTCTGGCCAGGGCGAGGTGGTAGAGATCGGGCGCCGGCTTGTGGGCCGGGGTGTCGTCGCCGGTGACGACCACGTGGAACCTGTGGTGCACGTGCAGCCGCTCCAGGTGCGGGCGCACCCAGGACCGTGACGAGCTGGACACGACGGCCAGGGCAAGGGCCCGCCCGGCGGCGGCGTCGATCAGCGCGGCCACGCCGGGCCGCAGGGGCTCCTGGTCGCACAGCCACCGCTTGCGCTCCCGCCGCCACGCCAGCTCGCCTGAGCGCAGGGGTCGTCCCAGTCGCCGGGCCAGCTCGGCGGCCGCCGTGTCCTCCCCGTTCGAGCGGCCGGTCATCCGCGCCCAGACCCGGCGGTCGAAGACCAGACCGAGCCGGGTGTAGAGCTCCTGCCAGGACTGGTGGGCGGCGCGCTCGGTGTCGCAGATCAGCCCGTCGAAGTCGAGGAACAGGGCACGCGGGGCGCCGGGACCACTGCCGGGACCACTGGGGGGACGCGGAGCACGCAGGGGCATTCGGCTCACGCCCTCGTCCGGTCGGGTCGCCGGTCGCGGGCCTGCACCGGCCCGAGCACGCGGACGACGTAGTCGCTGGTGAACAGGGAGGCAGGGTCGAGTTGCGCGCGCACCCGCTGGAACTCGGCCCACTCGGGGTAGCGGGGGGCCAGGATCTCGGCGGTCGCCGTGTGCGCCTTGCCCCAGTGGGGCCGTGCGTCGAACTCGCGCAGGATGGGCTCGGCCACCCGCAGCGTCTCGACGTGGCTGGCGGCGCGCGGGACCGTCAGGTTCACGTAGCCGGTCCGGCGTCCGTAGGCGGGGCTGAGCGGCGCGTCGTCGCCCGCCCCGACCCCGACCAGCATGGGGTACGGCGAGTACAGGGCGAACCGGCGGAGCGCGCCGCGCAGGGCCCGCAGCGCGGGGGCCACGTTCTCCAGCGGCAGGGCGTGCTCCATGGCAAGGAACCTGACTGGCTGGGGGAAGGTGAAAACCCTGTGGCTGACGTCCACGTACTCGTCGGCCCCGGCCTCGGCGGCCCCCTGCCCCGGCACAGGCACAGCGTCGTCCCGACCGGGCGCGGCACCGGGGCGCCCGCCGGTCAGCCGCGGCACCGCCCGGGGGCGGACCCGCCCGGCCAGCCCGATGAGCCCGGACCGCACCTCCTGCAGCGTGCTCGCGTAGCGCCGCAGCGAGGCGCGCGGGGTCCGCGGCGCGTCGGTGACCTGCAGGGAGCGGGTGGCCGCCTCGTCGCGCCACGGCGACCAGGAGAACGTGACGTGATCGGCGCTGGCCGCCCAGTCCTCGACCCTGTCCAGCAGGCCGTCGAGCGGCTCGAGGCGGCGCACCGCGCGGAGGTTGAACTGGGGGACGCAGCGCAGGGTCACGGTGGAGATGACGCCGAGCGTCCCCAGCGCGGTCCTGGCGCACCGGAACAGGTCGGGGTCGGAGTCGGGCGCGAGCCTGCGCACGGTGCCGGCGGCGGTGACCAGGCGGAGCTCGCGGATCTGGCCGGCGAACGGCGGGTGGGCGATGCCGCTGCCGTGGTTCCCCGTGGACACCGCGCCGGCGATCGTCTGCTCGGCGAGCGTGCCCATGTTGGCCAGGGCGAGGCCGACCCGGTCCAGCGCCGTGCAGACCACCGACAGCGGCGTGCCGGCGCGCACCGTCACCGTCATGGCGTCCGGGTCGATGCGCTCGGTGCCGGAGTAGTGGGAGAGGTCGAGGAGCACCCCGTCGGTGCAGGCGACCGGGTTGAACGAGTGCCCGGAGCCCGCCGCGCGGACGGGCAGGCCGAGTTCGCCGGCCACTCCGACGGCCTCGACGAGATCGTCCTCGGTGACCGGCCGGACGAGGTGCGCCGGAGTGCACCGGACGGTCCCGGACCAGGTGCGCCAAGTGCCCGAGGTGCCCCGGGTGCCCGAGGCGCCCCGGGACGCGCCGCGCCGGGTGGCCAGGACGGTGCCGCTCATCGGCCCGCTCCCGCCGGCACGGGGACCGGCGCCGCCGCAACCGGCGCGGCGCCGGCGGGCTCCTCGCCGACCGGCACCGCATCGACCGCCGCCGCGTCGGCGAGCGCCGCGGCGAACCTGTGCACGGCGTCGTACCAGCTCGGCATGGGGAAGCCGATGCCCGCCAGCCGGTCTGAGCTCAGGCTCGAATTGCGGGGCCTGCCGGCGAGGAGCCCGCAGTCGTCCAGCGCGACCGGCTCGGGTGCGTGGGTTCGGGCCAGGTCAGGATCGAAGGCCGCCAGGGCCAGCGCGCCGGCATGGTGCCAGCTCGTCGAGCCGGTGCTGGCGATGTGGACGGTTCCGGTGACCGGCTCGTCCCGGGTGAGCAGATAGGTGATCGCGTGGGCGAGGTCGACGGTGTAGGTGGGGCAGCCGTACTGGTCATAGACCAGCCGGGCCCGCTGGCCGCGCTGCGCCTGCCGGATCGTGGCCAGGAGGTTGTCGGTGCGCTCCCGCGCGCCGCCGAACAGCCAGGACGTGCGGACGATCAGGTGGTCGGCCACGGTGGCGCTGATCCGCTCGCCGGCCAGCTTGGTGCGGCCGTAGACGCTGAGCGGGTTGGGCGCGTCCGCCTCGCGGTAGCCGCCGGGCGGGGTGCGCGCGCCGTCGAACACGTAGTCGCTGGACAGGTACACCAACCGGCTGCGGTGGCGGCGGCAGGCCTGGGCCACGTTGTGCGTGCCGGTGACGTTGACCCGCAGCGCCAGCTCCGGGTTCGCCTCGCACTCGTCCACGATGGCGTTGGCCGCCGCGTGCACCACGACGTCCGGCCGGAAGGCGTCGATCGAGCGGTGCACGGCGTCGGCGTCGGCGATGTCGAAATCGTCGGCCGACACCCCGAGCACCGGCCAGTCCGACGTCGAGGGGTCCTCGCGCAGCGCGGCGGTCAGGGCGGTGCCGAGCATCCCGTCGGCCCCGGTGAGGTACAGGCGCACTGGAGAACCCTCCCCCTCACAGGTGGCCGAACTCGGCGAGCAGCTCGGTCACGGTGGCGCCCGAGCCGATCTTGTCCCGGATCGTCCGTTCCTTGCCGATCTGGACACGGGTGCCCGCCAGCACGTCGTCCGCGACCCCGGCCGGGACCACGGCAATGCCGTTCTCGTCGGCGACCACGATGTCCCCCGGCTCGATGACCTGACCACCGATCACCACCGGCACGTTCACCTGAACCGGCTCGGTGCGGTCGTGCACCGCAGTGGGCGACGGGCGCGGCACGGTCCCGCGGTACCACAGCGGGAAGTCCAGGTCGCGGATCTCGTCCACGTCGCGGACCGCTCCGTCGACGATGCCGGCCGCGATCCCCGCCTTCTGCGACAGCGTCGACATCAGGCCGCCCCACATGGCCGTCTGCATGGCGCCGTGGCAGGCCAGCACGATGACGTCACCCGGCTGCGCCCGGGCGAGCACCGGCATGCAGTCGACCAGGTCGTCGATGGAGAGGTTGACGGTCAGGGCGGGACCGGCGACGCGGTGCTCGGGCCGCACCGGCAGCAGGCCGCCGATGGCGCCGACCCGGCGACGGGCGTCCGTGACCAGGCAGCTCGGGCTGTACTCACGCAGGACCGCGCGGAAGCCGTCGATCAGCTCCTTGGGCGGTCGGGTCAGGTCGTTGTACACGGTGTCCATCGGGGCCTCCTGTCAGGTCGACCGGGTGAACGAGGTGGTGGGTGAGCCGGCGGGTGAGCGGGTGGGGACCGGCACCGGACGGGCACCGTCGCGGGTGGGGACCGGGACCGGGACCGGACGGGCTCCGTGAAGGAGCTCGGTGCGGACCGACCCGGCGAGCCGCGCGGCGGACAGGCCGTGGGCTTCCAGGGCTTCCCCCGCGGTCCCGCACGTGGGCACCTCGGTCAGGCCGATGCCGTGCAGCCGGGGTGTCGTGGGCAGCTTCAGCTCGAGCAGCGCCCTGGCGAGGAGGTCGGCCTGGCCGCCGTGCGTGTAGTGGTTCTCCACCACGAAGAGCTGGTCGGCACGGTCGGCCAGGTCCGCCAGCCAGGCTGGGTCGACCCGGTTCAGCCACGGCAGGTTCACCACGGTGAGGTCGATGCCGTCGCCGGCCAGCAGGTCGGCGGCGCGCAGCAGCTCGGTCAGCACCACCGGGCCCGACCCGACCGCCACGGTCCGGCCACCGTCGCGCACGGTCCGGCCACGGCCGACGACGAGCGGTCCGGTGCGCAGGTCGGCCACCTCCGGTGGGCAGGGCGCGCTGACCAGCCGCAGGTACACGCTGCTCGAGGTGGACGCGCAGAAGTCGACGGCGGCGCGCACCTCGGCGGGGCTGGCGGGCTCGAGCACGACCAGGCCGGGGATGGCGCCAACCGCGCTGACGTCGCGGACGGCCTGGTGGGAGTGACCGGGCGCGGCCGGGAGCAGACCGGCGAGCGAGCCCACGTACACCACCCGCCGGCCCTCTGTCGCGTTGTTGTAGATCTGCTCGTTGGGCCGGGCGTGCAGGAAGCAGGAGAACGAGTGGACGAACGGCAGCAGGCCGCGGGCGGCGATGCCGCCGGCCACCGACACCATGTCCTGCTCGGCGATGCCGCACTCGATGAACCGCTCGGGAAACCGCCTGGAGAACGGGATGAGCCCGGTGTCGAGCACGAGGTCGGCGTCCAGCGCGACGATGCGGTCGTCACGCCTGGCGCGGTGGACCAGCGCCTTGCCGTAGATCTCGGGCAGCCGCGGCCCGTCGGCCGTGGCCCGAGCGGCGACGCCGTCGCGGTCGCCGTCGCCGTCGCGGTGCGGCGCGAGCGGCGCCAGGCCGTGGCGCCGCAGCAGCTCGTTGGCCGTGCCCACCAGCTCGGCGTGCGCGCTGCGGTACTCCGCCGTGGCGGGGGCGCCGCTGTGGAACCGGTACAGCCGCTCGCCGTGCCCCATGGAGGTCGTGGCGGAGAAGGTCGGGCAGCCGGCGCCCTTGACGGTGTCGGCGATGACCGCCGCCGGCCGGTCCGGGAACCGCTCGGCACGCCCGCGGAGCACCGCGTCGAGCTGCCGGTGGTCGTGCCCGTCGCAGCGCAGCACGCCCCAGCCGAAGCTCGCGAACTTCGCCTCCAGGTCGCCGAGGTCGCTGACGTCGCGCACCCAGGTGTCCGACTGGATCTTATTGTGGTCGACGATGACGGTCAGCTCGCCCATCGCGCGGTGGGCCGCACCCGCCAGCGACTCCCAGATCTGGCCTTCCTGCAGCTCGCCGTCTCCCGTGAGCACGTAGACCCGCCGCGAGCGGCCGAGCAGCCCGTCGGCCAGCACGAGGCCCTTGGCCTTGGCGATGCCCATGCCCAGCGAGCCGGTGTTGAAGGGCATGTGCGGCGTGTGGACGTCGGGATGGCCGGGCAGGCCGCCCGTCCGGCGCAGCCGGTGCAGCAGCGGCTCCGGGAGCTGGCCGAGGCCGATCAGCGCCGCGTACAGCCCGGGGGCGTCGTGCCCCTTGGAGGAGAAGTACACGTCCCCGTCCTCGTCGAACGGGTTGCGCAGCTCGTTCAGCAGCAGCCAGCTCACGATGTCGGCGGCGCTGAAGCTGGAGCCCAGGTGCCCCGAGCCCGCCCGCATCACCATGTACAGGGTGTTGACCCTGGTCATCGCGGCGAACGCGCGGCTGCGGTCGTGGCGGTCGTCGACGCAGCGGAGCACCCGCTCGAACTCGCTGGTCGGTAACCAGTCCAAGGGGGTTCCCATGGGTCCCTCCGTCTCTCCAGTTGCGTGCCCGGGTTGCTACCAGCAGATGTAGCCGCCGTCGACGATCAGCTCCGTTCCGGTGACATAGCTGCTCAGGTCCGATGCCAAAAACAGCAGTGGGCCGACCAGGTCCTCGTCGCGGGCCATGCGCCGCAACGGGACCCGGGCGCTGAACTTCTCCCGGAACCGCGGGTCCTGGTCGCCCAGGACGCCGCCGGGCGAGAGGGTGTTGACCCGCACCCCGGACGGTCCCCACAGCGCGGCGAGGTACCGGGTGAGCGCGGCCAGCCCGGCCTTCGACATCCCGTAGGCGGGCGGCTTGAGGAACGGCGGATCGAGCGGCAGGTGCTCGTAGAGCCGAGGGTCCGGTGCCGCGCTCCCGTACAGCGAGCCGATGTTGATGACCGACCCCGCGCCGCGCCGCGCCATCTCGGTCCCGAATACCTGGCAGACCCGCAGCGCGCCGTGCGCGTTGACGTCGAGCACGCCTGCCGACAGCTCATCGGGGATGTCGCCGAAGTGCCAGCTCCCGCCGTCGGCCGACGGCGGCCGGTCGATGCCCGCGTTGTTGACCAGGACCGCCGGCGGCCCGACCTCGCCGAGGCAGACGTCCAGCGCCGCCAGCAGGCTCTCCCGGTCGGTGACGTCGGCGGGGACGAGGAGGAACCGGTCGCCCTGGGGACGCGACCGGTCCCTCCTGGTCCCCGCCGACGACGTCGTGGCGGCGGGCAGGTCCAGCCCGACGACCCGAGCGCCCGCGCCCAGCAGCGCGTCGGTCCAGACCTTGCCCAGCTTGCCGAGCACACCGGTCACGACCGCGACCCTGCCGGAGAGATCGGTCCGCATCGGAGATCGGCCCTTGCCCGTGAGCCCGTGGCCGCCGTCAGGCGACCATGTCGAGGTGCAGGTCCTCGTCCGCGGGCAACGGGTTGCGCAGCGGCCGGCCCACGACCTCGGAGATCAGGTACGGCTTCAAGCCGTCGCCGGGCGACTTGATGGCGATGTCCGGCTCGGTCAGCAGGTGACCGGCGGGCAGGTCGCGAGCCGCGACCAGCTTCTTGCCCATCTTGCGCAGCGCCGGCGCCTCCTCGGGCAGCGCGCGCTTGTCCGGCGAGCCCAGGGCCTCCCTGGTGCGCCGCAGCCCGGCGACCAGCTCGCTCATGTGCGACGGCTCCAGCGAGAAGTGGTGGTCGCTGCCGGACCGGGTGCGGTCCAGCGTGAAGTGCTTCTCGATGACCCGCGCGCCGAGCGCGTAGGCCACCCAGCTCAGCTCCGGGCCGTCGTCGTGGCCCGAGAAGCCGATCACGACGTCGGGGAACTCGTCGCGGAACGTGCCGATGACCGACAGGTTCAGGTTCGAGGGCGGGGCGGGGTAGACCGCCGTGCACTGGAGGAGGGCGAGGTTGGGGTTGATGGACAGGATCGTGTCGCAGGCGTGGCGCGCCTCGTCCATGTCGGCGCCCCCGGTGCTGACGATGAGCGGCTTCCCGGTCGTGGCCGCATAGGTCAGCAGCGGCGTGTTGGTGAGGTCGGCGGAGGCCATCTTGATGGCCGGCACGTCCAGCTCCACGAGAAAGTCCACGCTGGGGAAGTCGAACGCGGTCGAAATGAAGTCGATGCCGAGCTCGGCGGCCAGCGGCGCGAGGTGGGTGTATTCCCGCCAGCCGAATTCGAGCGCCTCGCGGTGGGTGCCGTAGGTCGGGCCGAAGCTGTTGCGCCCGGTGTACGGCTCGTTGTACATCTTCGCAGTGAAGAGTGCCTTGTTGTCGCGCTTCTGCAGCTTCGCGGCGTGCGCCCCGGCTTCGGCTGCCTTTCTCAGCAGCTCCTCGGCTTCGCGCAGGTCTCCGCCGTGGTTGTGGCCGATCTCGGCGATCACGTAAGCGTCGGTGTCGTCGGAAATCGTCCGGCCGGCGATCGTCAGCTCTCGCGCTGGCATTTGCTCTCCTCGCCTTCCTTGGGTCGGGCCGCAATCGGTCGGGCAGCCACGCGCTGCGCTCGCTTCGGCTGGAAGTTCGATTGCGCAGGCTGCGTCTGGCTGGACCGGACCAGTGCGTCTGGGCGAACTGGGATGAAGGATCGTCCACGCCACCGGTGCGGGACATCACGTCTTCGCGCGATCCCGGCGATCCCGTGGTCACGTGGTCACGTGATCGAGCAACCGCTCCCTCTCGCCCCCCGCCGCGGGCGCCCGGCCGCGGCCGATCCTATGGGATCAACAGGATCTTTCCGGTTGTCGCGCGCTGCTGGAGGCGGCGGTGCGCGTCGGCGGCCCGGGCCAGCGGCAGGGTCCCGTCGATGCGCACCCGCAGCTCGCCCGCGGCGACCAGGGAGAAGATCTCGCCCGAGCGACCCAGCAGCTCGGTGCGCTCGGCGATGTAGTGGGCAAGGTCCGGTCGGACCAGGCCGACCGATCCCTGAGCGCGCAGGAGCTGCGGGTCGACCGGCGGCACCGGGCCGCTCGACTGGCCGCACAGCACGAGGAGACCGCGGCGGCGCACACATTCCAGGCTGCTGCGCCAGGTCCGTTGCCCGACAGAGTCATAGACCACCGCGACACCCGCGCCGGAGGTCGAGCGCCGGATCTCCGATGCGAAGTCCGACTCACTGTAATTGATGACCTCGTCCGCCCCGCTCTGGTACGCCAGCTCGGCCTTGTATTCGGTCGACGTCGTCCCGACCACCCGCAGACCGCGGCGCTTCAGCAATTGCGTGAGGAGCTGGCCGAGCCCGCCCGCGGCGGCATGCACCAGCACGGTGTCCCCCGGCTGGAACCGGTACATGTCATTGCACAGGAAGTGTGCGGTCATGCCCTGTATCATGACGGCTGCGGCGACCGGCGTCGGGATCTGCTCGGGGATCGGCACCAGGCGGCTCACCGGAGCGACGACGTATTCGGAGTAGGAGCCCGGGTTCGAGGCATAGGCGACACGCGCGCCCGGGGCCAGACCGGTCACTTGGGGTCCTACGGCGTCGACGGTGCCGGCCGCCTCGAAGCCGGGCGTCAGGGGCAATGGGCTCGGGTATTGCCCGGAGCGGTGGTAGACGTCGACGAAGTTGACGCCGGCAGCCTCGATTTTGACCCTCGCCTCGCCGGGCCCGGGCTCGGGCTCCGGCACCTCCTCCAGGCGCAGGACATCGGCATCCCCGTAGGCACGTACGCGTATCGCCTTCATCCGACCTCGCCGCTCTCTCCCTGGTCCGGTGCCCGACCCGAATGCTCGGCAGCATGCAAAGCGTACCGTCGCGGCACCGGACCGCCCGCCGTCGGCGCCGCCCGTCAGGCCCATCTGCGGGTGTCGGGCTGGTCGGCCCGGCCCGTGGCCGGCGTCGGCGTGGTGGCGACGAACTCGCGCAGCAGCGCCGCGAACCGGGGCGGGTCGGTCAGGTGCGGGGCGTGCCCGGCCTTCTCGAACACCTCCAGCCGGCTGCCGGGAATCGCCCGTTGCGCCGCCACGCCGTGCGCGACCGGGATCAGCCGGTCGCGGGCGCCCCACACCAGCAGGATCGGAAGGTGCGCCAGCGCCGGCAGCCGCTCCAGCGCACTGACCGTCTGCCCACCCGGGTCGACCACCGTGCGGATCGTGGCGAGGAAGGCCCGGCGCACCTCGGGGCTGCCCAGACTGACGTAGCCGTTCCACAGCTCCTGGAGATCGGGCCCGGACCGCAGGCCGAAGCTGTGCAGCCGTGCCGCGAGCCTCCCCCCGGTGCGCAGCAGCCAGGGCAGGCTGACCAGCGGCAGCACCCACTCGGCGCCGGGCAGCGTCGGCGCGCGCAGGATCGGGCTGAGCTCGCGTCCGAGCCCGCCGCTGCTGATCAGCACGAGCCGCTCGCACCGCTGCGGGAACAGCCACGCGAACTGCAGGGCCACGCCGCCGCCCAGCGAGTGGCCCACCAGCGTCACCCCGTCCACGCCGAGCGCGTCGAGCAGGTCCCGGAGCCTGCCGGCGTGGGCGCCGAGCGAGTAGTCCCCCCGCGGCTTGGCCGAGTCCCCGTGCCCGAGCAGGTCGGGCGCGATGACCGTGAAATCCTTTTCGAGCAGCCACACCAGCTCCGCCCAGCTCCGCCGGCTCCCCAGGATGCCGTGGACGAGCACGACGACCGGCCCGGTGCCGGCCCTCACAAAGTGAAAGTCGTCCCCGTGCAGGGACACGGTGAAGGTGGGCAGGTCCTGGTCCACGGCCATGAGGTATCCAGCGCCTTCTGGGGAAACTTACTCACCGGTAGCTTACGCGCTGCGCCGCGTAAAGCCTCGTCCGCTGCGTGGCACAATCGCTGGGCGGAGGGAGGCGTGCTGGATGGAGCTTCGGCGGGAGGTTCTGCGCGGGCAGGTCCTGTTGCCGGACCGGGGGTTCAGCGCCGCCGAGACCGTGGTCGAGATGCGCTGGGACCCCCTCACCGGCCACGGCGCCCGGCTGGTCCGCGGGCCCTTCCCGCTGTTCCCGCCGTCCGGCTTCGACCTCGCCGGGCTCGCCGAGCAGACCAGGCCGACCTGCCCGTTCTGCCCGGAGCGGATCGAGCTGGTGACCCCCAAGCTGCCGGCGCGGGTCTGGCCCGACGGCCGCATCCGGTGCGGCCGGGCGTGGCTGTTCCCCAACCTGTTCGGCTACGCGCAGTACACCTCGGTCTCGGTCTACGCACCCGAGCTGCACTACCTGCCGCTGGAGCGGATCACGCCCGAGCTGGTCGCCGACAACCTCGCCGCCCAGGCGGCCTTCTGCGCCGCTGTCGGCCGCCAGGACCCCGCCGCCCGCTGGGCCGCGGTCAACGCCAACCACATGCTCCCCTCCGGCAGCTCGGTCTTCCACCCGCACCTGCAGGGGTTCGTCCAGCCGGTGCCGTCCACGTTCCAGCGGCTGCTCGCCGACGTCCCCGCCGAGCGGTTCGCCGACTACCTCTCGACCGAGCGGCGGCTGGGCGCCCGCTGGCTCGGCACCACCGGCAGGGTGGCGTGGCTGGCCTCGTTCGCGCCGCTCGGACCCGCCGAGCTGCGCGCCTTCGTGACCGGCGCGGCCGCGCCGGCCGCGCTGGACGGCGACCGCGACCTGGTCGACGAGCTCGGCCACGGTGTCGCGACCGCGCTCGGCCTGTACGCGGAGCTCGGCTTCAACAGCTTCAACCTGACCCTGTACGGCGCGCCGCCGGACACGGCAGGCTACCCGCTGAACCTGCGCATGCTGTGCCGCTCGAGCCTGGAGCCGCTGTACCGCTCCGACGTCACCCACCTGGAGCTGCTGCACTGGGAGGCGGCCGTCGACCTCACCCCGGAGGAGGTGGCCGAGCGGGCCCGTGGCCGCTTCGGGGACAGGCGGTCGTGACAGCCGGGCACCGCCGCCCCGCTCGCCGGTCCCCGCGCCGGTCCGAGCCCGTCAGGGCTGGCGCTGCCGGGGCGAGACGAATTGGAGGGTGGCTCTGGGGTCCTCGGCCCGGATCACGTGCATGACGGCGTTGATGAGGGCGAGGTGGGTGAACGCCTGCGGGAAGTTGCCCAGGTGGCGGCCGGTGCGCGGGTCGAGCTCCTCGGCGTACAGCCCCAGTGGGCTGGCGTAGGACAGCAGCTTCTCGCACAGCTCCCGCGCCCGCGCCGTCTCGCCGATCTCGACCAAGGCCGACACCAGCCAGAACGAGCAGATCGTGAAGGTCGCCTCCTCCCCGGAGAGGCCGTCGTCGGTCTCGTCGGTCCGGTAGCGCAGCACCAGCCCGTCGACGCTCAGTTCGTCGGCCACGGCCAGCACCGTCCGGCGGATGCGCTCGTCGTCGGCGGGCAGGAAGCGGACCAGCGGCATGAGCAGCACCGAGGCGTCCAGCGCGGTGGTGTCGTAGTGCTGCGCGAAGACCCCGCGCTCGTCCAGGCCGTGCGCCAGCACGTCGGCGCGGATCTCGTCGGCCGCCTTCTGCCAGCGGTCGGCGTAGTCGGGCTCGTCGTGCAGCCGGGCCAGCCGCGCCCCCCGGTCGCAGGCGACCCAGCACATCAGCTTGGAGGACAGGAAGTGCCGCGGCGGGCCGCGCACCTCCCAGATGCCCTGGTCGGGCTCGTGCCAGTGCTCGATCGCCTGCTCGACCTGGCGCTTGAGGATCGGCCACAGGTGCTCTTGCAGGTGGTCGCGCGACTTGGTGTGCAGGTAGACCGAGTCCAGCACCGCGCCCCACACGTCGTGCTGGCGCTGGCGGTGGGCGGCGTTGCCGACCCGCACCGGCCGGGCGCCCTGGTAGCCGCCCAGGTGCTCCAGGGTCTGCTCGGCCAGGTCCCGCTCGCCGCCGACGCCGTACATGATCTGCAGGTCCTCCTCGCCGGCGCCGACGTCGGCGATGAAGCAGAAGAAGTCGTTGGCCTCCCGGTCCAGGCCGAGGGTGTACAGACCCCACAGCGCGAAGGTGGCGTCGCGGACCCACATGTAGCGGTAGTCCCAGTTGCGCTCCCCGCCCGGGGTCTCGGGCAGGGAGGTGGTGGCGGCGGCCAGCAGCGCCCCGGTCGGCGCATAGGTCAGCCCCTTGAGCGCCAGCGCGCTGTGCTGCAGGTAGACCTGCCACGGGTGGTCGGGGAACTCGCCCTGGTTGATCCACTGGCGCCAGTACTCGGCGGTCTGCCACATCCGCTCGCTGGCGTCGTCCCAGGTCCGGGGCGGCTGGTGCTCGGACCACGACAGCGCCACGAACACGTTGTCGCCCTCGACCAGGCGGGTGCGGGCGTGGGCGCGGCGTTCCTCGAAGCCGAGGCGCAGGTTGGTGGTCACCCGCAGCTCGAGGTCGCCTGTGGCCGTGGCGACCGCCTCGCCGTAGCCGTCGCCGACGTAGGTCCAATGCGCGGGGGCGCGTCCGTAGTCGAACACGGGCTCGCAGTCCATGACCAGCTCGACGCTGCCGTTCACGCACCGCACGGTCCGCAGCAGGATGTGCTCGGGCTCGTGGTCGGCGGGGGCGCGGCGCCACGCCGCCGAGCGGCGCTCGTCGTGGTACCAGCGGCACACGCACAGCGCGTCGCGGACGATCAGCCAGCCGGTCTTGGTCTTCCAGGTGGTCTCCAGCATCAGCGACCCGGGCAGGTAGCGGCGGGCGGCGGGGACCAGGACGTCGGCCGGGCCGATCCGGAAGCCACCCGCGGCCCGGTCCAGGACCGCGGCGAACACGCTGGGGCTGTCGGCCCGGGGAAGGCACAGCCATTCGACGTTCCCGCTCGGCGCGACCAGCGCGGTGACCTCGCAGTCGGACAGGAACGCGTACTCGGCGATCGGCGGGAACGTGCTGTGCGCGGCCGACGGCTCGCGGGTGCCTGGCACGGCTTCGACGTTGCGCATCAGGGCCTCCTCGCCGACGACGGGCGACGTGTGCCGTGACCGCCACTGACCGCCACTGGCGGGGCGGATCGGGGGCGTCCGAACCAGTCAAGGATGACGTCGGTGACGCCGTGAGGGAAGGGCGGGGACATGATTGACAGCCCGCACCACTACATGTTGTAGTTACAGCCGTGTAGTTCATCTAGGGATTGTGGTCGTCGGAAGGCCTCCCTGCTGGTGGAGGGCGAGCGTGCATTGTCCATTTTGTCATTACCCAGACAGTAGAGTAACCGACAGCCGGACCAACGAGGACGGGACGGCGACTCGTCGCCGGCGCGCGTGCCCCCGGTGCGGGCGACGCTTCTCCACGGTGGAGACGATGACGTTGCTGGTGGTGAAGCGGTGCGGGGTGACCGAACCGTTCAGCCGGGAAAAGGTCATTGCCGGGGTCCGTCGGGCTTGCCAGGGCAGGCCGGTCGGCGAGGACTCGCTCGCGCTGCTGGGCCATCGCGTGGAAGTGGCCGTGCGCGCCATCGGACGGACCGAGGTGCCGGCGCAGGCGGTCGGCTTGGCGGTCCTCGAGCCATTGCGCGAGCTCGACGAAGTGGCCTACCTGCGGTTCGCCTCGGTCTACCAGAATTTCGCCTCGCTGGACGACTTCGAGGGCGAGATCCGGCGCCTTCGCGCCGAGCGAGCGCTCGTCCTCGGGGCTCCGAAAACCTGAGTGCCGTCAGCGACGACACGGAAGCCGGCCCGCCAGCCAAACGAAGAGGAGAGACGATGCAGACTGCGAGCAGCACGGCACGGGGAACCCGACAGGAGGCGCCGAAGGGTCTTCGGCTTGAGCGCATCGGCACCACGCCCGGCGTGCACCCCTACGACGAGGTGGCCTGGGAGCGGCGGGACGTGGTGCTCACGAACTGGCGGGACGGCGCGGTCAACTTCGAGCAGCGCGGGGTGGAGTTCCCCAGCTTCTGGTCCCCGAACGCGGTCCAGATCGTGACCAGCAAGTATTTCCGTGGCGCCGTGGGCAGCCCGGAGCGGGAGTGGAGCCTCAAGCAGCTCATCGACCGGGTGGTGGGCACCTACACCCGAGCCGGCCAGCAGCACGGCTACTTCGCGACGGCGCAGGACGCGGAGGTCTTCGACCACGAGCTGACCTACATGCTGCTCCACCAGGTCTTCAGCTTCAACTCGCCGATCTGGTTCAACGTCGGCACCCCCGCGCCCCACCAGGTCTCGGCGTGCTTCCTGCTGGCCGTCGACGACTCGATGGACTCGATCCTGAACTGGTACCGGGAGGAGGGCCTCATCTTCAAAGGCGGCTCCGGCGCCGGCGTGAACCTGTCCCGGATCCGCTCCAGCAAGGAGCTGCTGTCCTCCGGCGGCAGCGCGTCCGGCCCGGTGTCGTTCATGCGCGGCGCCGACGCCTCGGCGGGGACCATCAAGTCGGGCGGCGCCACCCGGCGGGCGGCGAAAATGGTGATCCTCGACGTCGACCACCCCGACATCAGGGAGTTCATCGGCACGAAGGTCCGGGAGGAAGACAAGATCCGGGTCCTCCGCGACGCCGGGTACGACATGGACCTGGGCGGTGAGGACATCTACTCCGTCCAGTACCAGAACGCCAACAACTCCGTCCGGGTGTCCGATGCGTTCATGCGCGCCGTGGAGGCCGACGCGGAGTTCGGGTTGCGTGCGCGCACCACCGATGAGGTCATCGACACCGTCAACGCCAGAGCCCTGTTCCGCGAGATGTGCGAGGCGGCGTGGGCGTGCGCCGATCCGGGCATCCAGTACGACGACACCATCAATGACTGGCACACGTGCCCGAAGTCGGGCCGGATCACCACGTCCAACCCGTGCGCGGAGTACGTCCACCTGAACAACTCGTCCTGCAATCTCGCTTCGCTGAACCTGATGAAGTTCCTGCGTGACGGTGAGGACGGCTCGGTCAGCTTCGACGTGACCAGGTTCGCGAAGGTCGCCGAGCTGGTCACCACCGCGATGGACGTCTCGATCTGCTTCGCCGACTTCCCCACCGAGAAGATCAGGGACACCACGCGCGCCTACCGGCAGCTCGGCTTGGGGTACGCCAACCTCGGCGCGCTGTTGATGGCCACCGGCCACGCCTACGACTCCGACGGCGGCCGCGCGCTCGCCGGCGCCATCACCAGCCTGATGACCGCCGTCGCCTACAAGCGGTCGGCGGAGCTGGCCGGCGTGGTCGGACCGTACGACGGGTACGCGCGCAACGCGGCCGAGCACAAGCGGGTGATGCGCAAGCACGCCGCGGCCAACGACGCCGCCCGCCGGGTCGAGGGGCTGGACCGCGCCGTGTGGGACGCGGCGACCAGCGCGTGGGCGGAGTGCCTGCGGACCGGTGAGCGCAACGGCTGGCGGAACGCGCAGGCCACGCTGCTGGCCCCGACCGGCACCTCGGGGCTGGCCATGGACGTCGACACCACCGGCATCGAGCCGGCGCTGGGACTTGTCACCTTCAAGAAGCTGGTCGGCGGCGGCTCGATGCAGTTCGTCAACGGCACGGTCTCCCGGGCGCTTCGGCACCTCGGCTACCAGCAGGAGCAGGCCGAGGCGATCGTCGAGTACATCGCGGAGCACGGTCACGTCGTGGGCGCGCCGGGACTGCGGCAAGAGCACTGCGAGGTCTTCGACTGCGCGATGGGCAAGCGGACGATCGCCCCCATGGGACATGTGCGGATGCTCGCGGCGGTGCAGCCGTTCCTGAGCGGATCGGTGAGCAAGACGATCAACATGCCCGAGACGGCAACCGTCGAGGACGTCGAGGAGATCTACCTCCAGGGCTGGAAGCTGGGTCTCAAGGCCGTGGCGATCTACCGCGACAACTGCAAGGTCGGCCAGCCCCTGTCGGTCTCGAAGCGCCAGGAGCGGCGGACGGCCGAGCCGGCCGAGCCGGCCGAGCCGGCCGAGCCGGCGGCGGTTGAGCACCGCCCGGTGCGCAGGCGGCTGCCGAAGTCACGGCCGTCCCGGACCACCTCGTTCACCGTGGCCGGTGCCGAGGGCTACATCACGGCAGGCTCGTACCCGGACGACGGCCTCGGCGAACTGTTCCTCAAGCTCGGCAAGCAGGGCTCGACGCTGGCGGGAGTCATGGACGCCTTCTCGATCGCCGTGTCGATCGGCCTGCAATACGGCGTGCCGCTGGAGACCTACGTCTCGAAGTTCAGCAACCTGCGCTTCGAGCCGGCGGGAATGACCGACGACCCTGACATCCGGATCGCGCAGTCGATCATGGACTACATCTTCCGCCGTCTCGCCCTGGACTACCTGCCGTTCGAGATCCGCTCGGCCCTGGGCGTCTACTCGGTCGAGGAGCGGTCGCGCCAGCTCGAGACCGGGTCCTACCTGCCGCAGTCCGAGCAGGCAACGCAGGCGGAGGCCCCGCGCAACGGGCACGGGCCCGAGCGGGCGGCCCTGCCGCTGCCCGGCAGCGCCCACGCTCCGGTGGAAACGCTCGAGATCCAGCAGGGCCTGTACGCCGACGCTCCGCTGTGCTTCACCTGCGGGATCAAGATGCAGCCGGCCGGGTCGTGCTACCTGTGCTCGAGCTGCGGGTTCACGTCCGGGTGCAGTTGAATTTGGCGCGACGCAGCCGTCGGGACCTCAACATCCATTGAGCCCGTCGAGCGCGGCCTGGAGCTCCTGGGCGGTGGGGCCGGTGGCCGGGCCGGCCCGCTCCACCGACAGCGAGGCAGCGACGTTCGCTTCCCAGGCCGCCCGCGCCGGGTCGTCGCCGCGCGACAGGCTCGCCAGGAAGGCCGCGACGTGCGCGTCGCCGGCGCCGGTGGTGTCGACCGCGCGAGCCGGCCGGCCCGGGACGTGGAGCGGCTGGGCGCCGGCCGCCGCCAGCCAGCAGCCGCGCGCCCCCGCCCGGACCACCACCAGCGCACCGCCGGCCAGCCGCCCGGCCAGCCAGGCCGCGGCCTCCGCCGGGTCCTGGCGGCCGGACAGCGTGGCCGCCTCACCGGCGCTCAGGCTCAGAAGGTCGGTCCGGCCCAGCACCCGCGCCAGCCGCCCGGCCGGGACGTCGGCGACCAGCGGGCCGGGGTCCACGACCACCAGCCGGTCTTCGGGAAGCCCCGGCAGCCACCCCCCGAGCGACCGGCCGGAGACCGGGTAGACCAGGTCGTAGCCGGAGACGTACACGGCGTCGCCGGCACAGAGCGGCAGCGCGCGCAGGTCGTGCGGCTCCAGGCGGGACTCCGCCCCCGGCGCGGTCACGAACGTGCGCTCCCCGTCCGGCTCCACCAGCCCGACCACAAACCCCGTGTCCGCCCGCTCGTCGGGCGGCAGCAGCGCCGCGATCCCGGCCAGCTCGAGCGCGTGGCGCGCCCGCGCGCCGAACACGCCCGTGCCGGTGCGGCCGCCGTAGGCCGCCGCCATGCCGAGCCGCGCCGCGGCCACCAGCACGTTGAAGCCCCCGCCGGCGCCGGCCACCGCCTCGCGCGCCAGCAGGTCGCCGCCGCGGTCCGGCAGCCGGTCGACGTACAGGAGCACGTCCACGACGACGCTGCCGACCAGGACGAGCCTGCGAGGCCGCACCCTTACGCCTGCCATGCTGGCCGGCACGCTACCAGAGGCCGCCGCGATCGGAGGGTGCAATAGCCTTCAGCAACTGGACCGAGCGGCCGACTCACACCTTGGGAGGCCGTTCTGCCGCCGCCCGGGCGGCACCAAGGCGTGGAAAGGAGAGGTCCTGATGGCAGAGTTGAAGACCAAGAGCCTGGATTCCCCCGACGAGGCGCGGCCGTTCGAGAAGGGCAGAGCCGAGATCGTGACCGTGGGGGGCATGACCGTCGGACGAGCCGTGCTCGAGCCGGGCTGGAGATGGTCCCAGCACGTCAAGCCGATCGTCGGGACCGAAAGTTGTCAGGTGGCCCATACCGGTTATGTCGTGTCGGGGCGCTTGAAGGTCGTGATGGACGACGGTTCCGAGGGTGAGGCCGGCGCCGGTGACGCGTACGTGATCCCTCCCGGCCACGACGCCTGGACGTTGGGGGATGAGGTCTTCGTCTCCGTGGATTTCTCGGGAGGCATGGCCGACTACGCCAAGCGCGCCTGAACGGCGTCCTTCGGGGACAACGACTACAACGACACCTATACGGCGGACTTCCTCTCCACTCCCAGGTGCTCGCGGATGCTCGCCTGCACCTGCGCCCGCGGGCCGGTCGCGTCGACGGCCACCACCACCTCCTTGGCGCGGAACAGGTCAAGGACAGGCCTGGTCTTGGCGTGGTAGTCACGCAGGCGGGCACGGATCGCCGCCGGCGTGTCGTCGGGTCGCGGTACCAGCGGGCCACCGCACATGTCGCAGACGTCAGGCGTGGCCGGGCGGTGGGAGATGAGGTTGTAGTCCAGCCCGCAGCGCGAGCAGAGGCGACGGCTGAGGATGCGCTCCTCGACCACCCGGTCGGGGACCTCGAGCAGGACCACCGCGTCGATGTCGTAGCTCTCCAGGAAGAACCGGGCCTGCGGCTGGTTGCGCGGGAAGCCGTCGATGATGAACCCGAAGTTCCAGTCGTGCTCGGACAGGCGCCGGTGCACCACCGCCTCGACCAGCTCGTCGGGCACCAGCTCCCCGGCGGCCACCACGCGCCGGACCTGTGCGCCGAGCTTGGTGTGGTGCTGGACGTTCCAGCGGAAGATATCGCCGACGCTGATGTGCTCGAGGTCGAGGGTGTCGGCCAGCAGCTTGGCCTGCGTGCCTTTCCCGCTGCCCTGGACGCCCATGATGATGTACTTGCGCATCCTCGCCACCCGCCCTTCGCGCACCAGCCCGGTCAGTCCCTCACACGCCGACGCCATCTTCGCCGACTCTCCCCGCGGTCGGCGAGCGCCTGGAGCCGCTTCCACGAACCCTGAGCGCCGTCGCTGGTGCACACTGTGCGCCTGCACAGGGATGGCGCGGGGTGACGAAGGGAGCAGGCGATGAGCAGCGGAGGGTTGTCCAAGGCGCGGCTCGGCCGCGTGCACGACGTGATGGCCGGCTATGTCGAGCGCGGCGACGTTCCCGGCATCGTCACGCTGGTCAGCCGCCGCGGCGAGCAGCACGTCGAAGCGGTCGGCACGAAGGCGGTCGGCGGCGACCCGGTCCGGCGCGACACGATCTTCCGCATCAGCTCGATGACCAAACCGATCACGGCTGCGGCGACGATGATCCTGGTGGAGGAATGCAAGCTGCGGCTGGACGAGCCGGTGGACCGGCTGCTGCCCGAACTGTCCGGCCGCAAGGTCCTGAAGCGGCTCGACGGGCCGCTGGACGACACCGTGCCCGCAAACCGGCCGATCTCCGTGCGCGACCTGCTCACCTTCCGCATGGGCTTCGGCATCGTCATGGCGCCGCCGGGCACGTACCCGATCCAGAGCGCCATGAGCGAGCAGCACCTCGGCCAGGGGCCGCCGAGCCCGTCGACGCCGCCCGCGCCGGATGAGTGGATCCGCCGCTTGGGGACGCTGCCGCTCGTGCACCAGCCGGGCGAGCAGTGGATGTACAGCACGGGGTCCGACGTGTTGGGCGTCTTGATCGCGCGCGCCTCGGGCCAGGCGCTCGAGACGTTCCTGCGCGAACGCCTCTTCGAGCCGCTCGGCATGAAGGACACCGGTTTCAGCGTGCCCGCCACCAAGCTCGACCGGCTCGCGACCGGCTACTGGACCAATCCCGAAACCGGGGCGTTCGAGGTCTATGACGAGGCCGAGGGCGGCCAATGGAGCCGCCCGCCCGCATTCCCGTCCGGCGCCGGGGGTCTGGTCTCGACCATCGACGACTACCTGGCCTTCGGTCAGATGCTGCTGAGCAAGGGCAGGCACGGCAGCGAGCGCGTCCTGTCGAGGCTGTCGGTCGAGACCATGACGACCGACCAGCTGACGCCGGCGCAGAAGGCGACGTCCGCTTTCTTCGGTGGCTACTTTGACGGCCACGGTTGGGGGTTCGGCGTGTCCATCGTCACCCGGCGCGACGACGTGGCAGCGGTTCCCGGACGGTTCGGCTGGGACGGCGGCTTGGGGACTTCCTGGTGGTCGGACCCCAAGGAGGAGATGGTCACGATCCTGATGACCCAGCGCGGCTGGGATTCCCCCAGTCCCCCGAACGTCTGTCTCGATTTCTGGACCTCGGCCTACCAGGCGATCGACGACTGAGGCGCCGCGCGGCGAGCGCGTCCGGCCGCGGCTCAGCCAGGGGACCCGCCGAGCTCGGCCAGCCGCGCCCGGGCCTGGTCGAGCGGGCAGGCGGCCTGGCCGAGCTCGGCCCATGGGTCGGGCCGGGCGAGCCGGTCGGCGATCGTGCGCAGCGTGTGGCGCCTGGGATCGAACTCGTCCAGCTCCGACCAGTCCAGCGGGACCGAGACCGGCGCGCCGGGCAGGGCCCGGACGGCGTACGGCGCGGCCATGGTCTGCGCGTAGCCGTTGCGCCCGATGTCCAGGTACAGGCGGCCACCCCGGTCGGCGATGCGCCCCTCGGTGGTGAGGTCGTCGGGGTGGCGCGCGGCCAGGGCCTCGGCGACGGCGATGCTGAACTCCTTCACCGCGTCGGTCTCGGCGGTCGGGACCAGGGCCACCACGACGTGCAGGCCGCGCGACCCGCTGGACTTGAGGAACGAGGGCAGCCCGAGCTCGTCGAGCAGCCTGTGCAGCGCCGCCGCCGCCGACCGCAGCACCCGGGGGTCGGTCGAGGCCGGGTCGAGGTCGAAGACGAGCTGGTCGGGGTGGTAGAGGTCGGGCGTGCGGCTGAGCCAGACGTGCGGGGTGATACAGGCCTGGTTGGCCAGGTAGGCGAGGTCGTCGGCGGTGCGGCAGACCATGTAGGTGACCTCGTCGCGGGTGGTGGCGTGCCGTGTGCGACGGTTGGGCGCGGTGACCCGCTCGATCCAGTCCGGGAAGTACTCGCCGATCTGCTTTTGGAGGAAGCCGCCGCGGCCGATCCCGTTCGGGAACCGCTGCATGGTGACCGGGCGGCCGCTGACCAGCGGGAGCATCACCGGCGCGACGGTACGGTAGTAGTCGGCCAGGTCGGCCTTGGTGATGCCGTCGTCCGGGAACAGCACCTTGTCCGGATGGGTGACCCGCACCCGCTCGCTCAAGCTCCGCACCTCGTCTGGGCTCGGTCTGGGCTCGCCTGCGTCGGCCCGGCCCGGACCGGTGCGTCCGGGTCGGCGCTTGAGATTGTGCCCGACTCCCGACCCGCCCGTCTCCTGTGGCGTGGCGGACCGGCCGGGAGCGCTTCGGCACGGGAGGGGAGCATCTGGTCAGTGATGGTCGGATCCGCCCGAGAACTGCTCGGCGTGGGTCTTGGCCCAGCTCGCGAAGGTGGCCGGCGGCCGACCGAGGAGCTCGCCGACGGTGGGCACCACCTCGGCCTCAGCGCCCTTGTCGGAGAGCGTGCGGGCCACGATCGCGTCGACCACCGGCTCGGCCGTGCCGGCCTTCAGCATGCCGGCCTTCACCGCCTCGACCGACGGCTCGACGAGCTCAAGAGGCCGACCGAGGGTCTCGGCGAGGATGCGCAGCTCGTCCGCGGGCGTGAGCACCTCCGGCCCGCAGAGCTGGTGGGCGACGTTGCGGTGCCCCTCCGCGGTGAGGGCGACGACCGCCACGGCGGCGATGTCGGCGGGGTCGATCGGCACAGACGGCCAAGTGGCGAAGGGGACGGCGACCGTGTCACCGCGGCGGATCATCGGCGCCCACTGCAGGGCGTTGGACATGAACCGCCCGGGGCGCAGCAGCGTCCAGTCCATCCCGCTCTCCACCACTGCCGCCTCGGCCTGCCGGTGCCACTCCCCGATCGGGTTGTCGCCGGCGCCGCCGTCGAAGACGGAGAGCTTCGCGACGCGGCCCACCCCGGCCCGCCGGGCGGCCTCGACCAGCCGCAGGTCGTGGGTGGGGCGCCGCTCGCTGCCGGGCATCTGGGCGGACATCAGGAAGGCGCGGTCGACGTCCCTGAAGGCCGCGTCGATGCTGGCGGGGTCGTCGAAGTCGCCGTAGACGACCTCGACTCCCGCCGGGAAGCGCACGGCCCTCGGGCGGCGTGTCATCGCCCGAACCGGCTCGTCGTCCTCGTTGCGCTCGGCGAGCTGGGCGACCAGCTCGGCGCCGACGTTTCCGGTCGCTCCGGTGACGAGGATCATGGCTACCTCCTTGCGACGTGACGGGTGGGCTGCTCAGGTCCGGCTGGGCTCGGATGGCCGGCCCTGCGGGCGGGCGCCCGTGCGAGCCTGGGACGGCCCGCGCAGCGGCCGCTCGCGCAGGAAGAGCACGACCAGGAAGCCCGCGAGGGCGATCGGGGCGGCGACGAGAAACACGTCGTGGAGCGAATTGGCGACGGCCTGGGCGATCCCGTGCTGCACCGCTGCCGGGAAGGCGTGGATCCGGCCGGGGCTGGCCTGGATCCCGTGCGGATCGACGCCGGCCGGCAGCCGTCCCGGCAGGGTCAGGGGCAGCCAGTGCCGCAGCCCGTTGGCGAAGACGGCGCCGTAGATGGCCACGCCGACGGAGCCGCCGACGGCTCGGAAGAGATTTGCCGAGGCGGTTGCCGTGCCGATCTCCCGGCGGTCGACGGCATTCTGGATCGCCACGACGAGGACCTGCGTGACCATACCGAAGCCGAGGCCGAAGACGACCATGAACAGCGCCGCCGTGCCGCGCGAGCTCGTCGCCCCGAGGCGGGAGAGCAGCAGGAGGCCAAGGCTCATCAGCGCCAGGCCGACGACCGGGAAGACCTTGTAGCGCCCCGTGCTGGCCATGACCCGCCCCGAGGCGACCGTGCTGAGCGTGCTCGCCAGCAGCAACGGGAGCACCAGCAGTCCGGATTGGGTGGCGCTGGTGCCGGTGACGATCTGCAGGAACAGCGGCATGAAGACGAGCGCCGCGAACAGCGACAGCGTGGCGATGAACAGCGCCGCGCTGACGACGACGAGGACGCGGTCGCGGAACAGGCGCAGCGGCAGCACCGGCTCGGGCGCCCTGCGCTCCTGCCAGACAAAGGCGCCGAACAAGGCCAGCGCGACGGTCGCCAGGCCGAGGATCTGGGGCGAGCGCCAGGCGTAGCGGTCCCCAGCCCAGACGGTGACCAGCAAGCTCGAGCTGACCGCCGCGGCCAGCAGCCCCGCGCCCAGGAAGTCGATCCGGCCCGGTCTGCGCTCCGCCGGCAGGTGCAGGTAGGCGCTGAGCAGGGCCAGCGCAACAGCGCCGATCGGCAGGTTGGCGTAGAAGGCCCAGCGCCAGGAGAGGTGGTCGACGAAGAGCCCGCCCAGCAGCGGCCCCGCCACGCTGGCAAGAACGAACACGGTCTGGATGTAGCCCTGGTAGCGGCCGCGCTCGCGCGGCGAGACGATGTCGCCGACCGTGGCCATTGCGAGGGTCATGACACCGCCCGCGCCGATGCCCTGCAGGGCGCGGAAGGCGATCAGCTCGCCGATGCTGTGGGACAGGCCCGACAGCGCCGAGCCGACGAGGAAGACCACGATGCTCGCCCGCAGCAGGTCCCTTCGCCCGTAGAGGTCACTGACCTTGCCCCAGATCGGCGTCGAGGCCGCCGCGCCCAGGACGTAGACCGTGACGACCCAGGAAAGCTGGCTGAGGCCGCCGAGGTCTCCGGCGATCGTTGGCAGCGCGGTGGCCATGATCGTCTG
>WNGF01000297.1_pt1 | contig 138815 bp, 132 predicted proteins | sample 5400641 | NCBI WGS metagenome assembly WNGF01 (sample SAMN13153371, study PRJNA577476) | soil metagenome | isolation source: 80 cm soil or saprolite under grassland replicate 2 | place: USA:California | collected 2016-06-15 | reverse complement strand
TGAACGTGTCCGGGACATTGGTGACCGGGATGCCGCACGCGGTGGCGGCGGCGACGTCGACCGAGTCCACCCCGACGCTGCCGAGGGCGATCACCTTGCACCGCTCGAGGCCGTCGATGATGCGCTTGGTGATGGGACGTCCCTTGGCGTAGAGAGCATCAGCGTCTCGGGCCCCCTTGACGAACTCGTCCTCCGTGCCGGGCGGGATCTCGGCGATCTCCGCCCCCAGGGGACCGAGCACTTCCATTTCGAACTCGTAACCGGCCCCCGGCGTCCCGTAACTCGCCCCACCCGGTGTGACAATCTTGAACTTCGCCACGTCTCTCCTCCTCAGGTGTAGTGTTTGGCGACGTGAGGACCTCACCGATCACGGACAGGGCCGTTGACACGCCGCGAATCTGGGCAAGAGGTGTTATAAGCTCTTTCTCCGGAGAATGCCAGTGACCTTCCAAGGAGGACCCAGCATGAGCTCTGCGATGCGAACGGTCTGGACGTGCCTCGCCGGTTGCCTGGCGGTGTTCGGCCTGCTGTCGGGGTGGGCGGAAGCGGCAGAGGTCAAGATGTTGAGCGCCGGCGCGGTGAAGGCGGTCGTGCCGGAACTCACCGAAGCATTCCAGCATGAGACGGGGCACACGGTGCGGATCACGTTCGACACGGTGGGAGCGCTTCGCCGGAAGGCGTCGACGGAGTCGGCCGACGTCCTCATCCTGACCGATGCGGCGATCGACGATCTGGTACGCCAGGGAATCGTCGTCGCGGGCACGCGGACGGACATCGCACGGGTGGGAATCGGCGTGGCCGTGAGGCAAGGTGCTCCGCTGCCCGACATTTCGACCCCCGAAGCGTTCAAGCAGACGCTCCTGTCCGTGAAGTCCCTGGTCTACGTGGACCCGGCGAAAGGAGCCACGAGCGGCATTCACTTCGCGGGAGTGCTTCAGCGCCTGGGCATCGCCGATGCCGTGAAGGACAAGACCCTGCTCTGGCCTGGCGGCTTCGCCGCCGAAGCGGTCGCCAAGGGACAGGCCGAGCTATGCGTGCACCAGATCAGCGAGATCCTGCCCGTCGCCGGCGTCACGCTCGTCGGTCCGCTGCCCAGAGATCTCCAGAAGGTCACGACGTACTCGGCCGGTCTCGCCGCGAGGAGCGCAGTGCCGGAGGCGGCGCGCGCATTCCTCGCGTTCCTCGCCCGTCCAGCCTTCAAGCCAAAGTTCGCCGCCGCTGGCCTTGATTACAGGGAGTAGCGCTTGAACAGCTCAACTGCCGCATCTGGAAATACGGTCCTCACCGACCAGTCGGCGCTCTCGGGGATGGGCGAAGAGGTGATCGGCGCGATCACCGCGCTGATGTGGGCCACCTGAGTGGGCGGCATTGTCCCGAGCCGAGGACACAGCGATCGACGTCGAACCGTTCGAAACCGCTGTCCGCATTACCCCGAGCGCGCAACGGGCCAAGGAGTGGGCGACGGTTCTGGCGGCGAGCGGGATCGACCACCGCCTCGCGCTGACCGAAACCGGCTGGGCGGTGGTCGTTGCCAGCGACGACAGCGCTCAGGCGAGCGCCGCGCTGGCGGCCTACGACGAGGAGAACCGACGCGAGGGGCCCGTCGTGCCGCCGACGATCGGTCGAGACTGCGTCGGGCTGGGCGTCGCCCTGGCCGCGCTCCTGCTCGGGTTCTTCGCGCTCACCGGGCCCCGCACGGCCGGCGGCGCCTGGTTCCAGCGCGGCAGCGCGTCGGCGGCGCGCATCCTGCAGGGCGAGGTCTGGCGGACCATCACCGCCCTCACGCTCCACGCCGACTTGGCGCACGTGCTCGGCAACGCCGTCGCCTGCGTCGTGCTGATCCCTCCCGTGAGCCGGGCGCTCGGACCGGGGATCGGACTCTGGGTGCTGCTTCTGTCCGGCGCTGCCGGCAACGCGCTGACGGCGCTTGTCCACGGCGCGCCGTACAGCTCGGTCGGTGCCTCGACGCTGACGTTCGGGGCCATCGGCGTCCTGACCGCGCAAGCGTTCGTCGCGCGGTGGCGCGGTCACCCGACGCGACGACGCCTCTGGGTTGTCATCGTTGCCAGCCTCGTGCTGCTCCTGATGCTCGGGACCGCCGAGGGCGCGGATGTGCTCGGCCACCTCTTCGGGCTGCTGACGGGGGCCGTTCTCGGGTTGGTGGCGGGCCTCGCCCGGCCACGCTCCCTCATGCCGGCGATCGAGTGGGTGCTGGTGGTCGCCGCGATGGCGCTGGTCGTCGTGTGCTGGTGGATCGCATGATCGCTGCGGCCGTGCTTTGATCTACCGACTCCCGCAGTGCCTTGCCGAGCCCGGACGAGTCCTCACGACCCGGGATGTGAGGGGATGACCCCATGACCATGAGGGTGATGCAAATCGAGGAAGACTGGAGCCCGGACAATATCCGCATCGCCGAACGGCCTCGCCCGGAGCCCGGGCGTGGCGAGGTGCTGGTGCGGATGGAGGCAGCCTCGGTGAACTACCGAGACGTCGTCGTGGCGCGGCGGGGCTACGGCCGGCGGAGCGGGCAGCTCCCGCTCGTGCCGCTGTCCGACGGTGCCGGCCGCGTGGCCGAGGTGGGCCCGGAGGTGACGCGCGTCGCGGTCGGAGACCTGGTCTGCCCGATCTTCAACCAGCGCTGGATCGCCGGGCCGTTGAGGGAGGAATACTGGCCGGGCACGCTGGGCGGTCCGAGCGATGGGGTCATGCAGGAGTTCATGGTGCTGCGAGAAGAAGGCCTGGTACGTGCGCCGCGCCATCTCACCCCGGTTCAGGCCGCCACGCTGCCCTGCGCCGGAGTCACCGCATGGAACGCCATTGTCACCCAAGGCGACGTCAAGGCCGGCGACGTGATCCTGGTGCAGGGCACCGGGGGCGTCTCGCTGTTCGCGCTCTTGTTCGCGAAGCTGCACGGCGCGCGAGTGATTGCCACATCCTCGAGCGATGCAAAGCTCGAGCGGGTCCGGTCTATGGGCGCCGACCAGGTCATCAACTACCGGACGACGCCGGGCTGGGACAAGGTCGCCCGCGAGGTGACGGGCGGCACCGGCGTCGACCTGGTGGTCGAGGTGGGCGGTGCCGGCACGCTGGAAACCTCAGTCCGCGCCACGCGGGTGAGCGGGACGGTGTCGCTGATCGGGGTCCTCAGCGGGGTGTCGGCCAGCCTGAGCCTGGGACCGGTGGTGACCCAGAACATTCGGTTGCAGGGGGTCACGGTGGGAAGCCGGCAGCTGTTCGAGGATATGGTCCGGGCGGTGGAACTCCACCACGTCGTGCCGCCCACCGACGACCACGTATTCGCTTTCGCCGAGGTGGGCCAGGCGATAAAGGGGTTGCCCGAGGGCCGGCACTTCGGGAAGGTCTGCATCCGGTTCTCCGCATAGGAACGGGCTGGGATGCTCGCTCGCCGCGGCTGGGGTCGCCCGCGCGCGACGGAAAGCAATGCCAGGATCAGCGCGAGGCCGGCGAGGAGTCACCCGCCCGGCCGTTCATTTCATCCGATAGACCACGAGCCGGTCGGCGCCGGACTCCGGCACCCACACCTCGCCCGGCCGGCCGAGGATCTGGCGCACGTTGGCGCCGCGGCGGTCGCTCGGGAACGCCTGGAACTTTTCCGCCTCGGGGTCGAAGCGGACCATGGCGTTCGCCCCCCAGTCGGAGAGCCACACCATGTCCTTGTCATCGACGTACACGGCGTAGGCTCGCGGATGCTCGCCGGGTAGCTTCCAGGTCTTCCAGGTCCCGGCCCGGGGGTCGTAGCGACTGACATTGCCGGCATTCCACTCGCTGACCCAGATGCGGCCCTTGGAGTCCGACCACACGCGCCGCGCGCCCTGGTCCTTGGTCGGCGGCTCGATGACCGTTGCGGCACCGGTGTCGAGGTCGACGCGCGCGATGTAGCTGCCGGCGAGCGAGGCGTAGTAGACGTCGCCGTCCGGTGTCGTCGCGATACCGTAGGGGCCCCGGCCGCGCGGCGCGTCCCAGACCTGCACGGCGCCGCTCTTCGGATCGAGCCGGCCGTAGACGCCGTTCTGCCCGGTGAACCAGACGCGCCCGCGCTTGTCGAAGGTCAAGGTGTTGAGGTTCACGTAGCTGCGCGCTTCGGGCAGCGGCCAGCGCTTTACTTCGCGGGTCCGAGGATCGACGCGCACGATGGCGTTCGTCCCGCCTTCCGTGACCCACGGCGCGCCGTCGGGCCCGATGATCACGCCGTGTGGCGCCGCTCCTGCGCCGAGCGGGATGAGATCGACCTTGCCGGTCCCGGGGTCGAGGCGGCCGAGCTGGCCGCTCCGCTGGGCGGTGTACCACGCGATGCCGTCGGCACCGACTGCGACGTCGTGCGGGCCGCCACCGGTGGGCAGGGCGTAGGCCTGGATGGCGATCTCCCCCCGCGCGGCGGGCGGTAGCAAGAGCAGGACGAGAGCGAACGCGAGCAGCGAGTGACGCATGCCGACCTCCTTTCAAGCGCTATCGACTGCACGATTATAGACCTCTGTCCGGACGGCGCCAACGCCGTGCCGCGCTCGAAGGTGACGAGGGGCCGCCGGCCGCGCATGACATGCACGCGGTCTTGCGCTATCCTCAAGCGCCGACAGCCCGCAAGCTTTCGCCCCGGAGAAAGGAGCCACCACGATGAAGGCGATCCGCATCTCGCAGTACGGCGGTCCCTCCGTCTTGAAGCTGGAGGAGATCCCCGCGCCCGAGCCCGGCCCCAACCAGGTGCTCATCCGCAACCACGCCGTCGGCGTGAACCCGGTGGACACCTACCTGCGCTCGAACACCGACAACCGCGGACCCAAGCTGCCCTACACGCCCGGCTCCGACGCGGCCGGGGTCGTGGAAGCGGTCGGCTCCGGCGTCACGGGGGTGAAGGCGGGCGACCGCGTTTACTTCGGCGGCACCCTCACCGGCTCATACGCCCAGCTGTCGCTCTGCGAGCCGCCCCAAGTCCACCCGCTGCCCGCCAACGTCAGCTACGCGCAGGGCGCGGCGATGAACATCCCCTACGCGACCGCCTACCACGCGCTGTTCCACCGCGCCCACGGCCTAGCGGGGGAAACAGTCCTCGTGCACGGGGCGAGCGGCGGCGTCGGGACCGGCGCCGTCCAGCTCGCGCGGGCGCGGGGCCTCACAGTCATCGGCACGGCGGGGACCGAGCGGGGGCGGCGGCTGGTGCTCGAGCAGGGCGCCCACCACGTCATCGACCACACGGCGCCGGGCTACCTCGACGAGCTGCTGCCTCTGACCGGCGGGAGGGGCGTGGACATCGTCCTCGAGATGCTGGCGAACGAGAATCTCCAGAGGGATCTTGGAATCCTCGCCATGCGCGGGCGGATCGTTGTCATCGGCAACCGCGGGACGGTCGAGATCAACGCCCGGCTCGCCATGAACAAGGATGCGGCGATCCTCGGCATGGCGCTCTTCCACGCCACCGCGCCCCAGCTGGCCGGGATCCACGCCGCCCTCGTGGAGGGGCTGCGCAACGGGACGCTGCGCCCGGTCATCGGCCAGGAGCTGCCGCTCGCCGAGGCCCCGCGCGCCCATGAGGCGGTGATGGAGGCGGGCCACTACGGCAAAGTCGTGCTGGTCCCATAGGAGAGTCGAGAACGCAATGGAGCGCCGCCGGCTCGGCGGCACCGACATGGCCGCGAGCGTGCTGGGCTTCGGCGGCTCTGAGGTCGGCTACCAGCGGGTGGGCGCCCGCACCGTTGCGCGACTCCTGGGGAGCGCGCTGGACGCCGGTCTGAACGTGATCGACACGGCGGAATGCTACGAGGACAGCGAGGTCCTCATCGGGCGGGCGATCGCGTCGCGGCGGCGCGAGTGCTATCTGTTCACCAAGTGCGGGCATTCGCGCGGCTGGGGGCGCGCGGACTGGCGGCCGGCCGCGCTCCTCGCCAGCATCGAGCGGAGCCTGCGTCGTCTGGAGACCGACTACCTCGACCTGATCCAGCTCCACAGCTGCTCGCTGGCCGAGCTTCGGCGGGGCGACGCCATCGCGGCTCTGGAGCGGGCGCGCGAGCGGGGCTGGGCGAGATACCTCGGCTATAGCGGGGACGGCGAGGCGGCGCGGTATGCGGTCCAGTGCGGACGTTTCGACACGCTCCAGACCTCGGTGAGCATCGCGGACCAGGAGGCCCTCGAGCTGACGCTGCCCCTGGCGCGCGCCCGGCACATGGGCGTGATCGCCAAGCGGCCGCTGGCGAATGTGGCGTGGCGGTACGCGCGGAAGCCGCGCGAGCCCTACTACGAGACCTACTGGGCGCGCCTGCGGAGGCTGGACTATCCTTTCCTATGGAACACGCCCGACACGGCGGTGGCCACCGCGCTCCGCTTCACGCTCGGGGTGCCGGGCGTGCACAGCGCGATCGTGGGCACCACGAAGCCGGAGCGGTGGCAGCAGAATGCGGGGTCGCTCGAGGCCGGCGCCTTGCCCGAGGCCGAGTTCGGGCAGATCTGCGCGCGCTGGCGCGAGGTTGCCGACGCGTCGTGGGTGGGACAGGTGTGAGCCGGCGACGCCCGGTAGACTGGGGGGGCTACATGGATGCCATCAGCTTCTTCCTGGTCCGCTACGGCGACCTTCACCGTCGCCTGGTCGACGACATGCTCTCCGGGCTCTCGGAGGCCCAGGTGCGTGGGCGGCCTCACCCCGGCGTCAACACCGTCGCGTGGCTCCTCTGGCACGCCGCCCGGATCGAGGACGTCGGCGTGAACCGGTTCGTGGCGGACCGGTCCCAGGTGCTCGACGAAGCACCAGCCGGTCCATCTCCTGTTCGCATTCCGGTGGGAACACCCGTCAGCCTGGCGAAGGTGGCGTTGTGGATCGGGATCTCACTGCTACTTCCATTCTCCGCGCCTGAGGCCGCCCCGCTCAGCGTCCGGCTGCCGGAGGGGAACGTTCGAGGCTTTCTCGCTCTCCGCTCCCTGGATGGGACCGCGGTCGCGCATGGCGAGTTCCACCAGAAGCCGCAGGGCAACCTTGTCGACAGCCGCCTTGTCCTGAATTTCAAGGACGGGTCGCTCTATGACGAAACGGCGACATTCTCGCAAGAGAAGGTCTTCAGGCTCGAGGCCTATCGGCTGCTACAGCGTGGGCCCTCCTTCCCGACCATGGAGGTGTCGTTCGAGCGCAAGGCCGGGCGATATCAGGCGCGGACACAGGAGAAGAAAGGCGACGAAGAAAAGGCCGCGAGCGGCGAGCTCCAGATGCCTGACGACCTCTACAACGGAATGGCGCTCATCTTGCTGAAGAATCTACCTCCGGGGGCCGCCGCGACAGCGCAGATGGCGGCGTTCACGCCAAAGCCCCGCCTGATCAAGATGCAGTTGAGCCCGGAAGGAGAGGGCAGCGTGCTGGTCGGCGGCGACACCAAGAGGGTGACTCGCTACCTCGTGAAGCTGGAGATTGGCGGATTGACGGGTGTGATCGCATCCTTGATCGGGAAGAAGCCGCCCGACCTGCGCTATTGGTTCGTCACGGGCGACGTTCCGGCCTTCGTGAGATTCGAAGGCGCGATGTTCTTGAATGGACCCGTCTGGCGACTCGACCTGGCGACTGTAGAGTGGCCCAAGGCCAAACCAGGCAACCAATAGGACGCCCGTTGGCCCGACGGCCCGATCTGTTCTCTGGGCACGGCCTGATCCACCGGGGGGCGCAACGGGCGTGCATACGCCCGACGCAAGAACGGTGCCTTCAGGCTGCAGTGGGGCCCGGCGGGGGAGCAGGCTCGGCTTCGCGCCACGCGCCCGCTCCCGCTCCGCGATGCTACAATGTCGCACGATGAGCGACCGGACCATCCGCGTAGGTTTCGTGGGCGCAGGCAACAACACCCGTCGCCGGCACATCCCGGGGTTCCGGGCTCTGTCCGGCATCGAGCTGGTCGCGGTCGCCAACCGGACCAAGGCGTCGGGCGAGCGCGTGGCCCGCGAGTTCGGCATCGCTACGGTGTACGAGGACTGGCGGGATCTCGTGCGGGCCGGCGACGTCGACGCGGTCTGCGTCGGGACCTGGCCGTATATGCACTGCGAGATCACGATCACCGCCCTCGAGCACGGCAAGCACGTCCTCTGCGAGGCGCGCATGGCCATGGACGCCGCCGAGGGGCGGCGCATGCTGGACGCCGCGCGCCGGGCGCCCCACCTCGTCGCCCAGCTCGTGCCCGCGCCCCACACGCTCGAGGTGGACGCAACCCTCCAGACGCTCCTTGCCGACGGCCATGTGGGCGAGGTGCTCGCGGTGGAGCTGCAGGCGGCCCAGGGCCGCTTCGTCGAGCCCGAGGAGCATCTTCACTGGCGGCAGGACGCCTCGCTCAGCGGGCTCAACGTCCTCAACATGGGTATCTGGTACGAGGCGATGATGCGCTGGCTCGGTCCCGCCCGCCGGGTGATGGCGATGACGAAGGTCGCGGTGCCGCAGCGCCGCGACGCCAGCGGCGCCTGGCGCTAGGTCCGGGTGCCCGATCACGTGGACATCCTGGCCGCGCTGAGGAGCGGTGCCGTCGCCCACCTCCGCTTCAGCTCGGTCACGGCGCTGGCGCCGCCGAGCGAAGTGTGGATCTTCGGGACCGAGGGCACGCTCCGGCTCGAGGCCGATGCCCGGCGACTCTGGGGCGGGCGGCGTGGCGATGGCGAGCTGCGCGAGATCCCGATCGCGGCCGAGCGACGGATGGGCTGGCGGGTCGAAGAGGAGTTTGTTAACGCCACCCGCGGCCGCGAGAAGGTCTCGCGCACGACCTTCGAGGACGGCGTGCGCTACATGGAGTTCACCGAGGCGGTGGCCCGGAGCGCCGCTCTCGGCCAGGCCGTCGACGTCGCCGACCTCTGACGCTCGCCTCTGAAGCGCGCCGGAGATGCCATGACGATCGCTGAAAACCGGGCGGACCTCTGGCCGCTCGATCCCGGCGTGGCCTTCCTGAACCACGGCTCGTTCGGCGCGTGCCCGACCGAGGTCCTCCGTCACCAGGCGGCGCTCCGGGCCGAGATGGAAGCCGAGCCCGTGCGCTTCCTCTCGCGCGAGCTGGAGGATCGCCTGGACATCGCACGCCAGGCACTGGCGGCCTTCGTCGGCGCCGACCGGGACGACCTTGCCTTCGTCGCCAACGCGACGGGCGGCGTCAACGCCGTGCTCCGCTCGCTCGTCTTCTCCGCCGGCGACGAGCTGCTCACGACCGACCATACTTACAACGCCTGCAAGAACACCCTCGACTTCGTCGCCGGCCGGGCCGGCGCCCGGGTCGTCGTCGCGACGGTCCCGTTCCCCGTCGGGTCGCAGGTCGAGGTCCTGGACGCCGTGCTGGCGCGGGTCACGCCGCGGACGCGCCTCGCACTGCTCGACCACATCACGAGCCCGACCGCGCTCGTCCTGCCCATCGAGCGCCTGATCGCGGAGCTGGCGGGCCGCAGCGTGGAGGTTCTGGTCGACGGCGCCCACGCGCCCGGCATGGTTCCGCTCGACCTCCGGGCGCTCGGCGCCACCTACTACAGCGGCAACTGTCACAAGTGGCTCTGCGCGCCGAAGGGCTCCGCCTTCTTGTGGGTCCGGCGCGATCGCCAGCCCGACATCCGCCCGCTGACGATCAGCCATGGCGCGAACGCCACGCCGCTGGCCCGCTCGCGCTTCCGCCTGGAGTTCGACTGGACGGGCACGAACGATCCCACCGCCTGGCTGACGGTGCCGAAGGCGATCGACTATCTCGGCGCGTTGCTTCCGGGGGGCTGGCCCGCGCTGATGACACGCAACCACGAGCTCGCGCTCGAAGCGCGGCGCCTGCTTTGCGTCGCGGTCGGGACGGCGCCGCCGTGCCCCGACGAGATGGTCGGGTCCCTCGCCAGCATCATCCTGCCCGACGGCACGACGGGCGAGATCGGCTGGCGCCGCCCTGACCCGCTCCAGCGGCGGCTCTTCGACGGCTGGGCCATCGAGGTGCCGGTGATGAGCTGGCCCGCCGCGCCCCACCGCCTCGCCCGCATCTCAGCCCAGCTCTACAACAGCCGCGACCACTACGCGCGGCTCGCCGAGGCGCTCGGCAAGGAGCTCGCCGACGAGCGCGTAAGCGGGTGACGACCTCGCGCGCGCTTCTCGGCGACGGCCCGGACGAGCGCGCGGGCTGACCGCCCGTGCGCGAGCGCAGCGCGTCCTGCCCGTCCGGCGCGCGCTAGCGGCATGTCTGACGAACCTCCGATCGAGCGCCGGCTCCGCCGGCGCAACCCTGTTCCTGGGGAAGGCCTCCCAGGGGGCCGTCAAGGCCCCCGCCGATTCTCCTAGCGTTCCTTGGCCGCTTCCTGCAGCTCCCTCACGTGTAGGGCCCAGTGGCGGGCGAGCAGCTCCAGCCGCTGGCGTCCCGTCATGATCTCGCCCGTCACCCGCCGAAAGCAGGGCTTGTCCAGATCCGGCGCGTTGCGGGCGGCCCGCACCAGCCGGGCGTGGGCGTGCCGCACCTGGGCCAGCAGCTCGTCGAAGCCTTCGTGCTGATGGAGACGGCCACATACCTCGTTCACGGTGTCGGAATCGGCCGGTACCGGCCACGGCGGTCCGCCCTGCGCGGCCGACTGGATACCCCACGCGGTCGCGTCGTGGAAGTAGATGAAGTGCATCAGCACGTCGCGGGCCTGCCATTGGTCGACGCGGGCATCGGTCGTGCGGCCCGGCCCCTCGAAATACGCCAAGGTGTCCTGCACCACTCTGTCCAGGTTGGCCAGCAGCACTTCGTCTGCAGGCAGCGTCGTCATCGGCATTCCCTTTCGCGGCCAAGAAAATGGGCGTGGCCGCCGCCCCGCATGACGGTGGATCTCCTTGGCATCCGTCACGCGCGGGAAATCAGGCTCCGAGCACCGCAGCCGCGTAGCCGACGAGCAGAGGGTGTGGCTTGGAGGCCGTCGAGCGCGCCTGCGGCAGAAACAGGGTAGCCACGAAGAACGGATGCTCGGGAACCTCGACGATCCTGACCTCTCCCGCGCCACCCAGGCCGCTTACCCGGAGCCCGCCGGCCTCGAGCAGTCGCTGGTAGTCCGGGTTCACAGCCAGCCGCTGCACCTACTTCGTCTGCCGGCTGATGTTCGGCAACATGAGTGAGGCCGAGGCGGCGGCGTCGATCGACCTGTTCGCCGCCGGGGTCATGCCGCACCTCGCCGCGCTGCCTCCGCCCGGTGCCTGACGTCACGCCGGTCAAGGATTCCCCGGTGACGCCGGCCGGCCACTTCGAGTAGAATCACGTCGGCGAGAGCAGGGGAGGAGGCCATGCCGACCACCGAGGGCACGCTGCTGGGACAGCTCGATTGGCTGATCGCGAGGAATGCCTGATGTCACTCCGCGCTCTCATCCAGGGGCCGCTGCCCGTTACCGCACCGCTGGTCCTCAATCCCCTGATGGCCAAAATGGTGGAGGCCGCAGGGTTCCCGGCGGGCTATCTCGGCGGCGGCTCGACCGGTTACCTGAAGGTCTCGCTCGAGGCGAATCTCAACCTGACCGAGATGTGCCAAGCGGCCATGGATATCCGCGCGGTCTCGCCGCTGCCGCTCATCCTCGACGGCGCCTGCGGCTACGGCGATCCGATGCACATGCATCGAACGATCGGCATGAGCGAGGCGGCCGGCTTTGCGGCGATCGAGATTGAGGACCAGCTCGTCCCGAAGCGGGCCCACCATCACATCGGGATCGAGCATATGATTCCGACGAGGCTGATGGCGGCCAAGGTGAGAGAGGCCGCGGAGGCGCGGCGGAACCCGGAGTTCCTGATCATCGCGCGCACCAACGCGATGCGGGCGACCGATATGGCCGATGCGCTGCGTCGAGGCGAGGCGTACCGCAAGGCCGGTGCTGACGTCTTGCTGCTCTCGATGGCGCACAAGGCGGAGCAGCTGCGCGCCATCGCCGAGCGGCTCGGCGGGCCGCTGATGTATCTCACGGGCCGTGGCGGGCTCGCGGGCACGGGGATAACCCTCAAGGAGTTGGGCGATCTCGGGTACAAGATTGTTGCCGACCCGTCGACGGCGCTGCTCGCGGCCTATGCGGCATGGAAGAAGGTCTACGAAGGTCTGGCCGACGGCTTCGGCGCCAAGAGTAAGGCGAAGCGCGATTGGGCGCCGGTGGAGAAGGACATGTTGAGCGTGATCGAGCTCGAGAAGCTGCTGGCGGTCGAGCGCGCGACGGTGGAGAAAAGCGAGAGATAGTGATCGGGCTCCGGATGGCGGTGCTGCCCCGTGGACGGGCTTCCCTGACCCGCGCCTCGCCTCGCGCGACTCGTTGCGGATCCGGGTCCCGAGGCCACGCCTACCGCCAGTCGTCGACGGAGACGGTCTTCTGGTAGTTGCAGCCCATGATGCGCCAGTAGCCGTTGGTCTCGCCGCCGACCACCAGGACGTGAATGTCTTCGTGGCGGAACATCGGGATCAGCTCGTCGGGAGCGGCCTTGAGCTTCGAGGCCCCCTGCTTTCTTACCATGCGGTCGCGCTGGGCACGGCGAGGCGGCGGTCTCTCGCCGCCGCCTCGCCCCGCGGGCGCCCGCCACCCCTCAGGCCGAGAGATTGTGCTTGGAGATCGGGAGCTCCAGGATCTGCTGGCCCGTCCCGGCGAAGATGGCGTTCGCCATTCTCCCTGGCAGGCCCAAGATCAAACCTTCAACTGATCGCGGATGGGCAAGCGCCGGATTCGTTTGCCCGTTGCCGCGAAGATCGCGTTGCATATGGCTGGCGCAATCGGCGGCACGCCGGGCTCGCCCACGCCGCCGAGCGGCATGCTGAAGTCCCCGGGAATCAAGTGCACGCGGATCTCACGCGGCGCGCCAGCCATGCGGGTCACCTGGTAGGCGTGGAAGTTGTCCTGTTCCACCCGGCCGCCCTTGAAACTGATCTCTCCCAACGTCGCTATGCCGATGCCCATCACGCAAGCGCCCTCCATCTGGGCGCGCACTCGATCCGGGTTGACCACCGGTCCGCAGTCCACGGCGATATCCACGCGCGGAATCGTCAGCTGGCCCTTGTCGTCGACCGCGACCTCCGCGACCGCCCCGACGTAAGTCACGAAGCTGTAATGCGCGGCGATGCCCAGTCCGCGGCCTTTGGGCAACGCCCGGCCCCATCCCGCTTCGCGCGCCACCGTCTCCACGACGCGCCGCAGCCGGCCGGTGTCCACGGGATAACGCTCAGGGGACTCGCCATGGTTCCAGGTATCGGCCAAGGTCTGCGGGCTCACCCGGCGTGCCGGGCCGATCACTTCCAGCAGGAAGTCCTTCTGGTCACGGCCCGCCGCCGCGGCGAGCTCGGCGACGAACGACTGCACCGCGAACGCATGAGGAATGTTGGATACCGATCGGAACCAGCCGATGCGCGTATGGGCGGTGGCCTCCGGGTTCTCGATGCGCACGTTGGGAATCGCAAACGGTACGTTGATGACCCCCATGCCGAGTTCGAACGGCGCCTCCTGCTTCGCAGCCGAATCGAAAGTGGAGATGATGGTCGGCGCGACGCTGCGGTGCAGCCACGCGACCGGCTTGCCTTGCGCATCGACCCCTGCCTCCAGGTGCTCCACCGACACCGTGTGGAAGTAGCAATTGTGCAAGTCGTCCTCGCGGGTCCAGGTCACCTTGACCGGCTTGCCGTCCATCGCCTTGGAGAGGACTGCCGCCTCGAGGACGAAATCCGACTTGGACTTGCGTCCGAAGCCGCCGCCGAGCAGCGTGACGTGCACGGTCACGTCCTCCGCGGGCATGCCCAGGCGCTTCGCCACCAGGTCACGCGCGCCCTGAGGAGACTGGACGCAGGCCCATACCTCGCACTTGCCCTTCACGATGCGCACGGTCGCCGCAGGCGGTTCCATGGTCGCGTGCGCGAGATGCGGTATGTAGTATTCGGCGTCGAGCCGACGCGCAGCGCCAGCTATCCCGGCATCGAAGTCTCCATCGTTGCGCACGGCGTTTCCGGGCTTGCGCGCGGCTTCCTCGAGCGTCGCCTTGAAGCTCGCGGAATCGTAACTCGCATTCGGGCCGTCGTCCCACACGATCTTCAGAGCGTTGCGGCCCTGAATGGCTGCCCAGGTGTTGCGAGCGATGACCGCGACACCACCCAGCGGCTTGAACTCGGGGGGCGCTGGACTGCCCTCGATTTCCACCACGCGCACCACTCCCGGAACTTTGAGTGCCTGGGCCGCGTCATAGCTCGCAGCCTTCCCGCCATACACCGGGGGACGGGCCACGACGGCGTACAGCATGCCGTCCAATCGCGTGTCGATACCGTATTGTGCCTTGCCGGTCGCAATGTCGCGGCCGTCGACCAGCTTCACCTCACCCTTGCCGATATAACGGAATTGCGCCGGATCCTTGAGGCGCACCGTCTCCCGTGCCGGGACGGGTTGACTGGCCGCGGCCTTGGCGAGCGACCCGTAGCCGGCGCGCCGGCCCGTCGGGCGATGCACGACCTCGTGGTTCTTCGCTTCTACCTCGCCGACCGGGACCTGCCAGCGCGCGGCGGCAGCCGCTTCGAGCATGGTGCGAGCCGCCGCGCCACAGCGCCGCATCGGGTCCAGGAAATGCCGCGTGCTGCGCGAGCCGTCGGTGTCCTGGTTGCCGAAGCGTTTCTCGTCACCGGTCGCCTGCACGACGCGCACGCGCTTCCAGTCCGCTTCGAGCTCGTCGGCGACGATCATCGGCATACCGGTCCGCACGCCCTGCCCCATCTCGGAACGGTGGCAAACGATCGAGACCGTGCCGTCCTCGGCGATGGCAACGAACACCAGCGGGTCGTCCACCCAGCCATTAGCCATGCCGTCTGCGCCGTACTTGGGCGGGTCGGCGGCGCGCAGGGGTGCCGGGAATCCGACTGCGAGGACAAGCCCGCCCAGGGCGGAAACCCCCTGGAGAAACCGGCGCCGGCTTACGTTGGCAATCACCAGCGGTCTGTCGAACGAGGCATGGCCCGCCGTCCGTGGAGTCACATCGAGTGGCGCGCTCATGTTGTCGCTCCTTTCTGGCCCGCCGCCCGCTTGATAGCGGCACGAATGCGCACGTAAGTGCCACAGCGGCAGATGTTGCCGCTCATTGCGTCGTCGATATCGGCATCGGTAGGCTTTGGATTGTGCTTGAGCAGCGCCGCCGCGGACATGATCTGACCGGCCTGACAGTAGCCGCACTGGGGCACGCCGCTGTCGACCCACGCCGCCTGTACCGCCTTGCCGACCTTGTCCGCGCCGATGGCCTCGATGGTGGTGATCTTCTTGTTCGCCATGGCGGAAGTCGGCGTGCTGCACGAGCGCACGGGCTGTCCGTCGACATGCACGGTACAGGCGCCGCACGCCGCGATGCCGCAGCCGAACTTCGTTCCGGTGAGCCCGATGACATCCCGCAGGACCCAAAGTAACGGCATCTCCGGCGGTACGTCTAGCTGATACGACTTGCCGTTGACCGTGAGTGATAGCGCCATGAATGCTCCTCCGAGTCGGTTGTGGTGCAGCAGCGCACCCTCAACGGTTGCAAGAATCGCATGTCGACCCTCGCCCAGGAACCCATGCTGCCGCGGTTCCCCGGCGAGCCTGTCGCCGCGCCGGGCGTGTCGACGCGCCCTGTGTCACGAGGACGGTGCCCGGTGTCCGTCGAGCTCTGTTTCCCTGAGCTCGCGTTCTCGTGGCCTCCGGGCCTCGCCAGCCCCTTCTCCTCGATGTGCTGCGGGCGCCCTTCTGAGTCGCGGCGCGCCATCGCGCCGTTTCGGGCTGCCCGCGAGCCTGTCACCTCCTCTCACCGACCACGCTTTGCGAAGGATATCGGTCGGTCCTGGCGTGGGCGCTGCCGTCGCGCCCTGACGTGAGTCTCCTCACTCTGTCCCGGTGACGGTCGCCTCGAAGCGTCCCGCCCTGATGTCGAGCTCCTGGCCGTTGTGATAGCTGAACCGGAAGAGCCCACTCACGCTGTGGGTGCCGGCCCGCTTCGGCGTGACAACAACCGCGAAGACAATGCTGCCGTCCTGAACGGAGCCGCGGACGACACGCCTCTCGAGCTCGGCGCCATCAGGCACTGACAGCCCGCTGAGCCTGTGGCCGTAGGAATCGGTGACCTTGAATCCATCTCCGATCGTGATCTTCGCGATGATGACGGCCTTCTCGCCTACCTTGGCCGACGCGTTCTGGATACTGATGGCGACGGGATATTCAGCATCCGCGGCCACGCTCGACGTGGCGACGAACGCGATCCCCGTCAGCGCGATCAGGCCCGCAGCGAGACTGGACACGCCACCCGCGATTCGCTCAAATCCCGCTCCCCGCACCCTTGTCCTCCACAGACCTGGGAAGGGCACGAGCGTGGCCCGCGGCCCCCGACACGTGTCGGCTCGATTCAGGCCGCGCCCGGTCCCGACGGCCCATGTCTATTGCGAGACCGCGAAGACCCAGATCACCCCACCCTGCGGCACGTCCTTCTGCCAGCCGAGGAGATCGGAAAGCAGCCCCTGCTGGAACGCCGGGTCGACGCCCCAGCCGGAGACGACGCCGATGTACTGCACGCCGTCCACCGAGAAGGAAATGGGCGGCGCGATGATGCCGGAGTTCGTGCGGACCTGCCACAACACGGTTCCTGTCGCCGCGTCGAAGGCTCGGAAGTACCGGTCATGCGTCCCGCCCGCGAAGACCAGCCCGCCGCCCGTGGTCAGGATACCTCCCCAGTTCATCGAGGCGGGGTACTTGTGGCTCCACACCTGCTTCGCCGAGCCGATGTCCCAGGCCTGGATCTCGCCGAAGTACGTTGCGCTCTTGTCGACAGTGAAGCCGATATCGGGGATGTCGACACCGGTCCACCACTGCCCGGCTACGTACTGCTGCACCTTGCCTTCCATGAACCCGCAGTGATTGTCGTTGGCCGGGATGTAGAGACTCCCCGTCTTGGGGTTGTAGGCCGCGGTTGGCCAGTCCTTGCCACCCCAGAGTGACGGACAGAAGTCGGCCCGCTTGCCGGTGCCCGGCTTGCGCTCGGGATCGTAGTCGGGACGGCCGGTCGTCGGATCGATACTCTTGAACACGTTCTGCTTGACGTACCGCGTCGCGGAGACGAACCCGATCCGCTCCTTGCTCCGCTCCAGCAGGTACAGGTAGCCGTTACGCGCGGGGTGCACCAGACCCTTGACGTCGCGTCCACCCTTCTTATAGTCGAGAACCAGCGGCGCGTCCGGCTCATCCCAGTCCCACGAATCGTTCCAGTGGTACTGGAAGTGGCTCTTCAACGCGCCGGTCTCGGGCTCGATGGCAACGGTGGACGACGTGTAGAGGTTGTCGCCCGGGCGCTGATCGCCGAACCAGGGCGACCCGTTTCCGGTCCCCCAGTATGTCAGGTTCAGCTCGGGGTCATACGTGCCCGTCAGCCACACGGACCCGCCGCCACGTTTCCAGGCGTCCCCAGTCCAGGTGTCGTTGCCAGGCTCGCCGGGTCCGGGGATCGTGTACGTTTGCCATGCGGCCGCGCCGGTCTCCGCGTCGTAGGCTCGAACGAAGCCGCGGATGCCGAACTCGCCGCCGGACACGCCGATCATGACCTTGCCCTTCGCCACGAGCGGGGCGAGGGTCATGTAGTAGCCGGTCTTGTAGTCCTCGACCTTCTTTTCCCAGACGACCTTCCCCGTCTTGGCGTCAAGCGCGACCAGGTAGCAGTCCAGGCTGGCCACGTACACCTTGTCGCCGTACAGGGCGATCCCGCGGCTCGTGTTGTGAAGGGGCTTGAAGTCCTCGGGCAATTCCCGCCGGTAGCGCCAGAGCAGGGCGCCGGTCTTGGCCTCCAGCGCGATGACCTGGCTGTAGGGGGTCGGGACGAACATCACCCCGTTGTTGACGATGGGCGGCGCCTCGTGACCCGAGTCCACACCCGTGGAGAAGGTCCAGAGCGGAATCAACTTCTTGACGTTGCTGGTATTGATCTGGTCCAGGGGACTATAGCCCCACCCCTGGTAGTTGCCGCGAATCATCAACCAGTTCTCCGCTTCCGGCTTGACGAGCCGTTGGTCGGTCACCGGGCTGTAGCTGCCCTGAGCGGCCGCCAGCGTGGGCAGCGCGGCAAGGGTAAGGACAAGTGCGACCATCAGGGGGCTTCTCGCTGCCTTCATCGTCGTCTCTCCTCACTGATCGGGTTGGTACGACTCCTGCGCGGTGAAACCGCCACGCTCCGTCATGGACCGTGAGCGCCCACTCGCCCCGTGAACCCGCCGGCCGCCGTCAAGACGCCGTCCACCATCTTGAGGGGCAGCATGGGGAGCCGCCGAGGAGCAGGTCCGTCGACGACCCGGGCGCGATCCCGCGGGTCGAACTGGGAACCATGGCAGGCACAGAACAGGGTCTTGGCCTGCGCTTGCCACATCGAGACAGGACATTGCTGGTGCGTGCAGACCACGGAGTACGCCACGACACCTTCCGCCGCGAGCGCCCGCGTGTCATCGGTGAGCTCGGCGGGATCGAGGCGGATGAGCACCACCTGGTTGAGGAACGACCCGTTTCTGACGACCTTCGCGCGGGGATCCATCGGGAAGGCGAGTTGCTGCGGCCCGCCCAACGGCAGGGTCTCCGGTGGGATGATCTGACCCTCCCTGTCCCCGGACGGGAACAAACTGATCGCCCTCCTGTGGCCGAAGCATTTTGGAATCGTCAGCTCGGACCGGGACGATGTCGAGAAGGGAAAGCCCCAGCCCCAAGCCGAGGGCGGCCTTGAGCACCGTGCGGCGCCCTGGGGACGCGGCTCCGAGGGTCGCGGGAGCGCCTTGTGGGACATCAAAGGAGGGAGTCGCGCGCACAAGCTTCACATGACCCCCTCCCGCCGTACCCTGCCGGGCCTGCCGGGCACGGCGCCATGTCCTGCCAACCGAGTTCGTGAAGCCACCCTTGCCAGGAGCCCAGGCGGTGACACACCAGCCCTGCTCCCCCACCGCGAATGCCGTCCAGCCTCTCCCCGCGGAACCGCTTTGGTGGAGAGACCGTATATAGAACGGGGCGTCCCCTCTGTCAAGGGGAAAGACAGATGACGGTCTCCCGGCTCACCTGGCCCGTGTCGTCGCCGCGTGCTGAGCGAACTTCGGCATCACGTCCGTCGCAAGCAGTTCCATCGAGCGGCGCCAGAGCTCGGGCTGGTCCCAGTCGTGGCCGCCCATGAGCAGGGTGCCGAAGTGGCCGATCTCCTCGCGGAGAGCCACGAGCTGATCGAGCACGCGGCGGGGGCTGCCGGCAATGACGAGGGCGCGCTTGACGGAGTCCATCGTCACGTCCTCGTCGGGCACCTCGAGGTCAGGCTTGAGCATGAAGAGCGCCTTGCGGGCGGTGGAGAAGCTGTAGTGGAAAAAGGTGTAGTAGAAGGACAGCCCGTTCGCGGGGTCGGCGAGATAGTCCTCGGCTTGGGCGTCGGCCTGGGTGACGAGGATGCTGCGCGAGACGCGCCAGACATCCGGGTCGGGGCGCCGGCCGCGCGCCTCGCAGCCCTCCGCGTACTTCTCCCAGTGACCCCGGAGGTAACGCCGGTGGAAGAACTGGCCGGAGACGGGGATCCAGCCGCGCTCGCCCGCGGTCTTGGCGCTACTGGAGTTCGGCGTGAGGATGGACAGCGCGACGGGCGGGTGCGGCCGCTGATACGGCCGCGGGATGTAGCCGACCTTGAACTCGGGCCAGATGTTGTTCTTGAGCGAGATGTTCCAGAACCGCCCGTCGATCTCATAGGGTGGGTCCTGGGCCCAGAGCTTGAGGATCATGTCGATGGACTCGAGCACCATCTGTGGCCTCAGCTCGGCCTGGCCAACGTCGAACATCTCGAGATCGCTGACCAGGCCGCCGGGGCCGATGCCCATGATGAACCGCCCGCGGCAGAGATGGTCGAACATGGCTGCGTGCGCCGCCACCGTGGCCGGGTGGAGCTGGGGCAGGTTGATGACGCCCGTCCCGAAGCGGATGTGCCGGGTGCGGTCGATGACCGACGCCAGGAAGATCAGGGGCGAGGTGATGCGCTCGCTCCACGAGCTGAAGTGCTCGCCCACGAAGGCCTCGGTGAAGCCGAGCCGGTCGGCCAGGATGATGGCCTCCTGGTCCTCCTCGAGGATCGCGGTGTAGTCCCGGTCGGGGTGGTGGAAGGGCATCGTGAACATGCCGAGCCTGACGGTCAACAGGGCCTCCTGTGGCTCTCGCTGGAGCACTGCATTCGCGCGGGTCCGGCGACCGGCTCGATCACGCCCGCTGCGTGGAGCTGCGCCAGCTCGTCGGGATGGAGCCCCAGGAGCTCCGAGAGCACGCGGTCGGTGTCCTGGCCGAGCAGCGGCGCGGGCCGCTCCACCGCCGCCGGCGGGCTCCCGTGCAGGCGGATCGGCGAGATCGGCACCCGCGTCTTGCCGCGCCGGGGGTGCTCGACGTCCACCCACATCCCCCGCTCCAGGAGGTGCGGGTCGTTGACCACCTCCCTGGCAGTTCGCACCGGAGCGCACGGCACATGCGCCCTGGTGAGCACCGCCATGATCTCGTCCTTGCCGCGTTGCCGCGTCCACGCCTCGACCATGGCGTCGATCTCCTCCATCCGCGCGGCGCGGGCCGGCGTGCTGGCGAAGTCCGGGTTCTCCAGGAGGTCCTGCCGCCCGAGCACGCGCGCGAGGCTGTGCCAGTGCCGCTCCGACGCCGTGAAGATGGCCACGTAGCCATCGTTGGTCGCGTAGACGTTGTAGGGCGCGATGGCCAGCGCCGGATGTCGGTTGCCCGTGCGCTCCGGGACTTCGCCGTCGGCATCCATGAGCGCGCCGACCGCGCTGGCCAGCGCGACCACCGAGGCATCGAGCATGGCCACCTCGACGAGCTGTCCCTGTCCGGTCCGCTCCCGGTGCAGCAGCGCGCCCACGATCCCCGCGAAGAGATGGATGCCGGCCAGGAAGTCGCACACCGCGGCCCCCGCCTTGACCGGCGGCAGGCCCGGGAAGCCCGTGGCATTCATGATGCCGCTCATGGCCTGCACGGTGAGGTCCATGGCGGGCAAGTCCCGGTAGGGACCGGTGAGGCCGAAGCCATTGCCCGTGCCGTACACCAGCCGGGGGTTCTCGACGCGCAGCACCTCCCACCCCAGGCCCAGGCGGTCCATCACGCCGGGGGCGAAGTTCTCCACCACGACGTCGGCCTTGCCCACCAGGCGCAGGAACAGGCTCTTGCCCTTGGGGCGCTTCAGGTCGAGGACCACCGACTCTTTGTTCGAGTTGAGCATCACCAGCGGGTACGGCTCGACGTCACGCTTCCGGCGGCGCACGACATCGCCCTCGGGCGGCTCGACCTTGATCACGCGCGCGCCCATGAAGCCCAGCAGGAGCCCGCAGTACGGGCCGTTGTAGATCTGGCCCAGATCGAGGACGAGCATGCCATCCAGCGGGCGGCGGACGGCGGTCGTCATGGTTGGCAAAGCGCACCTCCGCGCCGAGGACACGGCACAAGAGCCGGCACGCGTCTGTTCACCGCGGATCTTCCGCCGGTCTCGCACCGCCGCCCTGATGGCTCAACGTGCTGCCTCAGAAAGAGAGCCTTGACGGCAGGGCGATGACTGCTGGACCAGCCTCCACGACGACACGAGGCCTTCAAGGAGCCGGCTGCCCCGACCGTCCCGACGACCAACGTTCAGGGGCCCACGATTCGGGCGCCGAATGCAAAGCCCTGAAAGAGATCGTGCTCGCGGACGGCACGGGGCAGCTACGCGCCCGGCTCGATCTGCCTCCGACCTCCAGACGTCGCGCGGACCGACCGGCGCCTACTTCTTGGTCGCGAGCCCGAGCCGCGTCTCCAGCACCAGGCGCACCTCGCTGGCGGCCGCGCGCCAGAGCGGGCCGCCGGGCACGTCGTACTCGGCCTGGACCTGCTTCCGGTACTCGGCCATCGCCGCGTCCTGCTTGTCGGGAGGCGCCGCATCGAGCGTCCGAGCGCGGACTCCGACGACCTTGGCGGTGGCGCCGTGGGCCCGTTCGATCCAGCGCCCGATCTCGTTCCAGTCCTTGTCGAAGAACACGATGATCGGGATGGAGCGGTAGCCGTTGTTCAGGAAGCAGTCCGTCAGGTCGAGGTCCTTATCGCGGAAGAACACGCGCAGCTCGCAGTCCGTCATCGCCTCACAGATGTGCGCGAGCAACGGCGAGTTGCGGTGGACATCTCCGCACCAGTTCTCGGCGAGCATCAGGGCGTACTTGACCTGGCCGACGCCGCTGAAGAACTTCCGCTCCTCCTCGGTCAGGACCGACTTGGCATAGTTGTCCTCGGTGCGGGCCCGGGTGTCGCCCATCTGCGCCATGTAGTCCTTCCACGTCATGCCCGTGGCGAAGCGCTGCGCGTCCAGGGGAATCCTCAGCTGGCCCATGTCGCTCTCCTTTGGTTGGGGTGGAGACGTCGCCCTATTTATACACCAAAACTTATACACCAAAACCTGCGATGTCGCGACGAGCCGTCGGTCTGCTCCTCTACGCGCGCGTCGGACTGGCCTCGGTTCGAGCGCGGGCTCGCCGCTCTGGCGCTACACCGCGTGCGCGGCGTCCGCCTCGATCTCGAGCGCGCGGATGGTTTCCGCAGTGGGCACGCCCGTGGTCGGGTCCCAGCCTTGCTCGACGTAGTAGTCGGTGACGATCTCGTCCTGCTGCTCGCGGCTGAGGCCGGCGTGCCTGGGCAGCGGGGCGCTGAAGCGCGGGGGCAGCCGGTCATCGTCGCGGCCGAAGCCCTCGCGCAGGTTGAAGAGCCGGGCGAGGGTGAGCCCGCGGTGGGCCGTCGTCACCATCTCCTCGGGCGTCATGTCCCAGCCGGTGACGGCCCGGAGGATGGCGAGCGACTGGTCGTCCTCGTAGGCGAGGAAGTGACAGAGGCCGATCTGGTTGCGGAGGCCGTTGCGGTTGCCGGTCTGGCGCATGTGATCGCCGCCCGTGGGCGCGAGCAGGTACGAAGCGCGCATCACCGGCATGTGACGCGGGTCGTGCATCGCCATCTCGAGCCCCTTCACCGTGGTCAGCAATGCCTCGGAGCCGCGGCCGAGCCGGCGCGCGGCGCGCCGTGACCCCTCCGCGAGCAGGCCGCCGATGCCCCGCCGGTAGGCGATCATCTCCACCAGCCTCACCACGCCGTCGGCGTCGTGGAAGCGGAGGGGGACGCCGCCCGTGTCGTCGAGCGTCAGGAGGCCCTTCTCGAAGCACTCCATCGCCCACGCGAGCGTGGCGCCGAGCGAGACCGTGTCCATCCCGAGGTAATTGCACATCTCGTTGGACTTGCAGATGGCGATCAGGTCGTCGAGGCCGAGGTTGACGCCGAGGGAGGCGAGCGACTCGTACTCGGGTCCGCCGTAGCGGGGGTCGACCCGGTACCGGCCGAGGGGATCGACGCCCACGCGGGCCCGCCCTTTGTACACGCTCTGCTCCGCCTCACGAGCGGCCTCCTCCTTCTGCTCGATGTGGACGACCTTCTTGCACCGCACCGAGCACGCATAGCACGCCTTCATCTGGACGCGCACGTGGTCGCGCACGGCGATGGCGTCCACCTTGGCCACCGTGTCGGCGGCGCCCAGCCGGTAGTTGAGCACGGGCATGCCGCCCTCGAGGCTCTTGCCTTGCATGGCGGCGCCCGTGCCGAACTCGTGGAAGGCGCGGTGCTTCGTGTCCATGGTAGACGAGACCCACTTGGCGATGGCATGCAGACCCGCCTGATCGGCGATCCTGACCGGGATGCGGCCGCGGACGGCGATGGCCTTCAGGCGCTTGCTGCCCATCACGGCCCCCATCCCCGTGCGGCCGGCCACCTCGTTGAGGTCGTTGGCGATGCAGGCGAAGCGCACGAGGTTCTCGCCGGCCGGCCCGATCTGCGCAACGCGGATGCGCGGGTCGCCGAGCTCTCCGACGATCGCCTCCTCCACTAGGCCGGTGACGCGTCCCCAGAGGGGCGCGGCGTCGCGGAATTCGATGGCGCCGTCGTTGATCCAGAGGTAGACGGGGGTAGGGGACACTCCGTGGACGATGATCGCGTCCCAGCCCGCGCGCTTGAGCTCGGCGCCCCAGTAACCGCCGGACTCCGACTCGCCGAAGGCGCCGGTGAGCGGCGACTTGGCACCGACGCTGTGGCGACCCGCGCCCGGCACCGGGGCGCCGGTGATCACGCCGGGCGCGAAGATCAGAATGTTGTCCGGCCCGAGGGGGTCCGCGCCACGCGGGACGTGTTCGAGGAGGTAGTGGGCGATCAGCCCGCGCCCGCCGGCATAGCGCCGGAAGAAATGGTCGCCGGGCTCCTGGACCCACGTCCGCCGGTCGCTGAGGCTCAGGTGCAGGATCTTGTTCCAGTAGCCGTACCGGTCCATGGAGTCCCCTGTCCGCTTCCTCCTGAAACGGTCGGTTCGCCTGCGGCTGCGGCTCCCCCTTCCATCGGGCTCAGAAGCATGACGTCGGCGCCGTCGCGCAGCGGCGTGTCCCGCCCCGCCAGCTCGCCGTCCACCGCGGCGGTCACCTCTGCGCCGGACTCGATGCCGAGGGCGACGAGCAGGTCCGCGACGATGGCGCCCTCGTGGACGGTGTAGCGCTGCGGCCCGTCGGCGCCGCGCGGCAGGAAGCGCCGAAGATCGGCGAAGAGCGTGACGGTGACGGTGATGGTCCGGGAATCGGCCCGCGCGGAGTCTCTGAGCTGGCTCATGGGCGATCACGGCGGAGTATACCGCATCGCCGACGGTCGGCGCGGGATCGTTGACACGCCCTCGAGTCGTCTCTATCATCACTTGACCAGGCGGAACCAGCCACGCGGAGCCGGCGTGTCAATGGGAATTCCTGGAACGTGTTCGCCGGATAATCTCCTCACGCCGAGGGAGGCCAGGATGACGCGCGCATCATGCTCCATCGCGCTCCTCTTCGCCGCGCTGACCGCGGTGACTCACGCCGCGCCGGCCGCAGCGCAAGAGCCGTATCCCACCCGCCCGATCACTCTCGTCGTCCCGTTCCCCCCGGGCGGCATCGCCGACCTCACGGCGCGGCCGCTGGCGCCGGCGCTCGAGCGCGTGCTCAAACAGCCGGTGGTCGTGTCGAACAAGGCGGGCGCCGCGGGCGCCGTCGGCATGCAGTCGGTGGCGATCGCCAAGCCCGACGGCTACACGCTGCTGCTCGGGCTCGTCAGCATCTCCATCATCCCGGAGGTGGACGCCCTCTTCGCGCGGCCACCCGCGTACACGCGCGACCAGTTCGTCGGCATCGCCCGGTTGAACGCCGACCCTCCCATCCTCGTCGTCGGCGCCGAGACGCCGTGGAAGAGCGTGAAGGAGCTCCTGGAGGACGCCAAGCGGCGACCCGGCGAGATCACGTACGCGTCGTCCGGGATCTACGGCGCCTCCCACGTGCCGATGGAGATGCTCCTCCAGTCGGTCGGCGTCCGGATGCGTCACCTGCCGACCACGGGGGGCGGCCCTGCCACGACGGCCGTGCTCGGCGGTCATGCCAGCATGTGGGCCTCGCCCCCGGCGGTCGCTCTGCCGCATCTCAAGTCGGGGAAGCTCCGCGCGCTCGCGACCTGGGGCGCCGCGCGGCTCGCCGCGTTCCCCGACGTGCCAACGCTCCGGGAGCTCGGCTACGACGTGGAGTATTACCTCTGGGCCGGGCTCTTCGCGCCGAGGAACGTGCCCGCGCACGTCGTCAAGACCCTGCGGGACGCCGCGGGGCAGGCCGTGCAGGACCCGGAGTTCAAAGGCGCGATGGCGAAGATCGAGACGCCGATCGCCTACCAGGACGCCGACGACTTCAAAGCGTGGTGGGAGCGCGACGCGCAGACGCTCGCTGCCGTCGTCAAGCGGATCGGCAAGGTCGAGGGCAAGTAGTGCGCGTCGACCTCCTTCCCGCCGTCCGGGGACATGACGGCCACGCATCGGGCGGAAGGCCCGCTCAGCAATGGCGGCACGGCGGGAACTCGCGCGAGTAGACGGGCTGCTTGAGGAACTCGTCGGGGTTGTACTTCCAGAACTGGCTCACGGCCGGGTACGTGTAGATGACGGTGTTCTGCAGCTTGCCGCCCGCGCGCTCGACCTTCCGGATGTAGATGTTCTGGGTGGGGTTCCCGTAGGGGTCCATCTTGATGGGGCCACGGGGCGCGTCGGCGATCTCCACGGCGCGGAGCGCGGCCATGAAGGCCGCGCGGTCCTCGACGCGGCCGCCGACCGTCTTGGCTGCCTCGGCGACGACCCTGGCGCCGGTGTAGCAGTCCTCCGAGTAGAACGACGGCGTGCGATTGTACTTCTTCTCGAACGCCGCGCGGAACCGGCGGTTCGCCGGCGTGTCGAGCGCCCCCGAGTAATGATGGGCGCTGATCACGCCGATCGACTCGTCGCCGAGCTCGGGCAGCACGTGCTCGTCCGTATAGGTGCCGCCGGCGATGAGCGGCATCCGGTCCTTGAGCCCGCTCGTCGCCCACTGCTTGGCGAATAGCAAGGTCCACCGGCCGAGGGCGAGGACGAAGACGGCGTCGGCGTCCTTCTTGATCTGGGTGAGGTAAGGGGCATAGTCCTGCACGTTGAGCGGGACCCACAGCTTCTGGATGATCTGGCCGCCGTTGTCCTCGAAGCTCTTGTGGAAGCCCCCGGCGATCTCCCAGCCGAAGGCGTAGTCGAGCGAGATGATGGCGACCTTCTTGTAGCCGAGCACCCGGGCGGCGTATTCCCCGAAGGGATGCATGTTACCGCCCGCCGAGAAACCGGTGCGGATCAGCCACTTCGGGCGCCGACGCTGGGTCAGGTCGTCGGCCGAGTTGATCGGATAGATGGTGGGGATGCCCTGGGCCTCGATGTAGGGCACCAGCGCGTAGGCGACATTGGAAAGGATCACGCCGGCCAGCATGTGGACCCGATCCGATTCGACCAGCTTGCGGGCCCGGGTCAGCGCGGTGGCCGGCACGCCCTCGTTGTCCTCGAGGATGACTTCGAGCTTGCGGCCGGCGAGCTGCCAGCCGCTTTCTTCCCAGAACAGCTCGCATCCGCTGTACATGTCCTTGCCGGCCTGGGCGATGGCGCCGGAGAGCGGCGCGAGGAAGCCAATCCTGACGGGAGCCTGGGCCCTCGCCTCCGGCGCGGGGCCAGCCGATATCACGATGGCGAGCGAGACGATCGCGAACAGCAGGTGCATGCGGGTGCCCTCCTCGCGGCGCTCACAGGCGCCGCGCCTCGATGAAGCAAAGCTGGTCGAAGATGCCCGGCCGCCGGCCACCTTGTCAAGGCCACAGTGGTTCGCGTCGCGGGGGAGCGTCAGGGCGGGGTCGAGTACGTTGCGTAAGCACGTGGTAGGATGCCCACCCAACGGTGACCTGTTATGGCCAAGCGGCGAGGGGTCTCCAATGGCAAACATCGCCAAGAAGGGGGCAGGCGCCGGTCACGATGCCTCTAGCGGCGGAACATCCAAGCTGAGGCCACCCGACAGGCCAATTCCGCCGCTGCAGCCCTTCGCGGATCTCCTCGAACCGACGCACATGGCGTCTTCCGCTTCGAACGATAGTCGCCTTCATCCGCCCGCGCTAGACTTGCATTGGGGCGGCGCCCTTCATGGGCGGCAAGGAGAAGATCCGAGCGTCGCGCGGGCTTCGTGGTAGGGTTTCCTCGGGCCGTCATTGGCGCCGGACGCGGTGGACCTTCTCGAGAGGAGACGGCGATGGGACACGGCTTCGCATTGTTCGCCGGTACGGCCCCTGAAGTCATCCGCGTCTCCGCGTGGGAGGCCGAGGGGCTCGGATACACCTCGTTCTGGGTGAACCACCCCGGCAAGACCGATGGGCTGGTCCCGCTCGGCCTGGCGGCGGGCGAGACGCAGCGCATCGAGCTCGGCATCGGAGTGATCCCCCTGCACACACGCGCGCCCGAGAGCATCGTCGAGGGCGTGCGCGCCAACGCTCTCCCGCTGGACCGCCTCCTGCTCGGCGTGGGAAGCCCGAACCCGGACGCCCTCAAGCGGGTGCGCGCGGGAATCGGAGAGCTGCGATCGCAGGTGCCGACGCGCCTCATCCTGGCGGCCCTCGGGCCGCAGATGTGCCGCCTCGCGGGGGAGATCGCCGATGGAGTGCTCTTCAACTGGCTGACCCCCGAGCACGCGCGCCGGTCGGCCGAACTGGTGCGGGCCGGCGCCGCCTCCGCCGGCCGGCAACCACCGAAGCTCTTCGCGTATGTCCGCATCGCCCTCGGGGCCGCCGCATGCGACAGGCTCGCGGAAGAGGCGGCCCGCTACGCCGCCATCCCGGCGTACGCGGCCCACTTCGCGCGCATGGGGACCGACCCGATGGGGACGACCATCGCGGCCCGGAGCGCGGGGGCGGTCCCGCCGGCGCTGGACGCCTGGCGCGGGGCCGTCGACGAGCTCGTCCTCCGAGCCATCACCGCCAAGGACACGGTCGAGGAGAACGTGGCGCTCCTGCAGGCGGCGAGGATAGCATAGAGCGCCGGGCGACGAGCCGGCGCAGACGGGCTCGACGGCTCCCGGGAATGCCGCGCGCCAAGGCCGCCAATCGCGGAGCACGGTCGGGGGTGCGGTCGAGCGTCAGACAGGGAAGCGGGCCCTGAACACTCGGCGGATCAGATAGGGATTGGCGCCGAGGTGATAGAGGCCCGTGATGTCTCCTGCTTTGAGCGCGGCGCGCTCGTCCTCCCTGAGGTCGTGGCCGGCGAGATCATCGTCGGTGAGCGTGTTCTTCATCATGTGCCGACGGGCGAGGGCCGTCAGGAGCTTGTTGAGGGCGTAGGACGTTCTCGTCATGGGTGCACCCACACCGTCGCGCAGCCGGTGATCCACTCCGGGACCGGCTCGTAGGCGAGGACCTCACCCTTCCAGCCGGGGACGGTACCGAGCAGCGCGATCCAGTTACGGATCTCCTGTCCTCCGTTGCCGCCGTCGCGCTCGATCTCGGCGTGGGTGAGGCGGAGGAGGGGCTCGACGTCGCCGCGGGCGACGTGATCTAGCACGCGGTGGTCGAAATCGGGATTGATCCGCCCGGTCTCGGGCGTGCCCACCCAGTGCGAGATCCCGCCGGTGGCGAGGAGGGCGATGCGGTCGGTTGCGGGCCGCGACCGGATGAACGTTCCGACGAACGTGCCGACTTCGTGGCAGCGCCGTGGAGTCGGCAAGGGAGGCGCGGCGCAGTTGGTGTAGACCGGCAGCACGGGAACATCACCCTCCGGCGTCAGGAAGTGCAGCGGGACTGACAGCTCGTCCCAGCTCTCGATCTCGTACGAGTACGCGAAGTCGAAGCCGGCGGCGAGGCCGCTCTCGAGGAGAGTTCTCGCCCACTCGGGAGCGCCGCGGACCTTCCGGGGCGTGATCCGCATCAGACGAGCGCCGCCCGGGCTCGGCGCATCGTAGGCCTCCGCCAGGCCGATGCAGAAGGCGGGCATGTTGCTGTAGGGAAAGTTCTGGAGATGGTCGTTCACGAACATCACGATGAGGTCGGGGCGCGCTGCGGCGAGCCGCCGGTGGAGCTCGTGAAAACCGGCGTGCAGGCGGTCGCGCTGCTCGGGCCTGGACACCTCGGGCCGTCCGGTGATCAAAGGCGCGTGGGACGTGAGTGCAGCGGCGACGATCTCGGCCATGGTGACCTCCTAAATCAGTCCCGCCCACTTCATCACCGCGTCCGGACGGTGTCAAGCGGAGTAGCGATAGAGTAGCGATGGGATGACCGCGCGGCGGCTAGACGCCCGCGCGGCGCAATGTCAGCTCGATATTCTGGGGCGCGGGCTGCCGCCTCCCCGCCTCCAGGTCGTGGATGACGTCGACCACGGCGGAGGAGACCGGGGTGGGCACGCGCCGCTCGCGGCCCTGAGCCACCACGTAGCCGTTCATGTACTCGATCTCGGTGGGGCGGCCCTTGGTCACGTCCTGCGCCATGGAGGCGCGCCAGCTCCGCGCGCTCGTGGAGGTGGGCATGAGCATCCGATCCAGGGCCTGGTAGGTCTCGCGCTGCTCGGCGTTGGCCCACTGCTCAGCCGCGGCTCCTTTGAACTTCGGCACGCGGTAGCCGAGCGCAAGCCCCACACGCGCGGACTCCCCTGCCAGATGGATGGTGATGGCGCGTCCCACCTCGCTGGAGGCAATTTCCAGCGTGCCCAGGCCGGACATAGCCTGGACCGGGTTGCCCATGGCGTTCTGGCAGAGCTTGGCCCACCGCTCCCCCCAGAGGTTGTCGGTGACTCGGGCCCCGTCGATCACCGACAGCATCTGGGCCAGCTCGGTGAGGCGCGGCGTGATACGGCCATCGTGCTCTCCGGCGCGGAAGACGTCGTGCCCCTTACCTTCACCTCTCTCCATGCCGCGCTCCACGTGGCCTGGCTTCCACATGGCGACGCCGATCTTGGACATGACGAGCCCCACCGCCCGCCCGGCGCCGGCCGCAGCCGCCACCACCGGGTCCGGCCAGCAGTTCTGGGCCGACACCACGTAGCCCTCGGGCGCCAGATGGCGGAGGGCGAGCTGGGCGGCCCACGCCGTGTCGTACGCTTTCATGGCGACGAAAGCGATGTCGTAATCGCGCGGCAATCGGGCCGCCTCGTGCAGGTGCACGGCGGCCGGCCGTGCCTCGAAGGGCTCGTGCGGACCGGTCACCGAGATCCCGTGCTGGCGAATGGCTTCCACCTGGTCGCTCCAGGGATCGACGAGGGTCACGTCATGGCCGGCGCGTGACAGGTAGGCGCCGAGGTAGCTGCCGATGGCCCCGGCGCCAATGAAGAGGAGCTTCTTGCCCATGTGTTCCTCCTGATGCTGTGGTTGATGCACTCGGGCAGGCATTATCGCACGCGCAACCGTGTATTGAGGGCGTTGCCGCTGTCGCGAAGTCGGGTGCCGCTGCTGCCGCCCGACGCCGTCACCATGGTCATCAGCGGGGATGGGCGACGAGCGGCGTCAGATCGTCTTGAGGGCCTGAACCCGCATAGCGGAGCCCGGCGCGCCGCGACATCATCCCGCCGGGATCGCGCAGGATGGCGCTGGGCAACTGCGCGATTTCTAAACGCATCGAAATCCACGGCTCCGATTTGCCAAATTGTCTAACCCTGATGCATCGCTCCGGACCCATCGAGAAGAGTGGCTCGTCGCGCTGTGGCTCGCTGGGTAACGCCCCCGGGTCTCCTGCAATAACGGGACGATGCCGCGCCCGGACGCCGCGCGGCGCCGTGCGGGTGGTAGATCTTGTGGGCTCGCGCGCAGCGTCGTGGCGCATCTTGCCCTTGACACGGTTCCACCCTAGCGCGAGCCTGAATGAGCAACCGTCGGGAGCACATTCGGCTCAGCCGAGCGGAGAGGATCCATGAAAGAAGTCGCGAACGTAGTGCCGCAAAGGCAGGCTCATCTCCATCAGTGCCCATGGCAGAATGTCAACGAGCCGGGCGCCTACGTGGAAATCGGTACCGGTGACCTGTACCGCTTTCCTCAAGAAGCGCTGATCCTGGGCTCGTCGCCGGTGGTCCGCAAGGAGACGCTGGAGACACCCATCCTCGTGCAGCTCTCGAGGGACCCCTTCATCACGACCTTCGAGGCGAGGATGCTGGCCGCCGAGCACAACATCAAGCCTAACTTCTAACCGCTGGAAGCCGAGCCAACCGCCGATTAGAAGATCGCGATGCCGCTAGAAGATCGCGATGCCGCGTTAGGCTCACGCTTAACCAAACCTCAATGAGGCTTCACCGTCTGCGCTCCCGACGGATGCGTTTGAAGCTCATGGAGGTGCGCTGGCTGTGGGACTGTCCTGGGCCGGCACCGTGCCCGGCACCGGCCCCGACGACCGCGTGGTCATCCTCGGGGCGGGCCAGGGCTCTGCTGCGTGATTGCCGCCCGCGCGGCCAGCGCTCGACAGGTCGTCGTCACGGGACTCACCCGCGACGGGCCCAAAGTTCATCAGACCGGTCCCGGCCGCAGACCGTCCCGGCCGTGCCGTCGGCGCGGCGATTGCCGGAATGACAGACGCCCATTCTATGGAGCAGGGCGCGAGCGGCACGATTTCAGCGAGCACGGTCACCTGAGCGCCGTCCTGACGGTCGTGAGGAACCGGCGCGCCAAGCTCACAGCCTCGTCTGCCTGACGCCGTGTGAAGACCTCGGCGGGCACTCCGCCGGGCAATCCGTTCGGATAGCGGGTTGGGATGTAGTACTGGTCGAGTTGCTGCGCGCCTTCCCGCAAATCTGCCAGCGCGGCGTGCTCGGCGATCAGCGGATCGAGTAGTTCGAGGAGGGAGTGCCCGACGACGACGCGAGCCCCGCCCAGGTAGTGGAGCGCCTTCAACGACTTCTCGACAGCTTGCTGGCAAATGAAGCACGCCTGAGCGAAGAACCCCTCGCGCAGCCCTAGCTCGGCGAAGGCCAGGTCGCTTTCCGCCTGGACGAGCCAGCGCTCGGCCTCAGCTCTCGGGCGCTTCATACAAGACGATCCCTTCCTCGAGCGCCTGCCGGATCAGCGGGTTGTCCTCAGCCGTCATCCGAGCGAACTCCTCGGGCGTGTAGATGAGCAGGTCGAGCCGCGACCAGACGTCGTAGAGGCCGGCAAAGTCCTTGAAGCGTTCGAAGAACGGCCGGGCGGTATCCGCCACTATCAGCAGATCGAGGTCACTCCAGGCATCAGCCTCTCCGCGGGCCACCGAGCCAAAGGCGATGACGGTTCGTGCTCGCTGGACGTGGGGGGCGATACGCCGCCCGAGGTCGTTGAGATCGGAGAGCAAGAGCCGCGCCATGACGGCCCCGAGTCTAGCACGCCCACGTATGGCGCCCACTACCTCACTCGACCCGGGCGAGCAGATGATCCGGACCCTCCGGATCCTCACGGACGAGGTGATCCCGGCGCTCCGGTGATGTGACTCGGAGGGGGGCTTGGACCCCACCCGGCCTGGCCCACCCCGCCGGCGGAGGGGACCGACGACGTAGCCGCCACGCGCCGAGTAGCGGCGTCTGAACTGATCCGAGGTTCCCCGTTCGGTGAAGTCTCCCGTGAGTGAGCATCGTGCGCCGTTCGATCGTGCCCGACCCCCCGACCGGGGCCGCCGTTTGACCCGTCCCGGTCCGTCTGGCATGATCGGTGCCGCGGCAACGGCTACAACCCGCGTTGTGCAGTGACCGGGGTCCGGGCGCGGGTGGAGCATGCCCGGACTGCCCACGACCGAGAACGGCGATGATGTCGCCTACGCGCACGAACCGTTTGCCGGCGAGTTATGAAAGCGCGCTCTAGTGTCCTATCCCAGAAGCTTGCGGACAAAGCGCCGGGCGGGGCGGGGGGCCCCTCCGCGGAACACGCTGAGTCGCCACCCGCACCGGGCACTCGTAAGGAGCCACGAGAGTGAGGCTACGGCCTCCGGCAACGCGCAGAAGCCACGGTTCCGCGGCGGGCCCCCCCCCGCCCGGCGCCGCGAGTCAACGGATTTCTGGGGCACCACACTAGCACATGGATCTCCCTGGGGTCGACTGAAGGATGACGATACCGCTCAGGTGTTTACGCTGTGACGCAGTAGCGGTCCGGCGTCCCGATATTGTCCAATGCTCCCGTTGTGATGCCCGCTGGCCCGTTACTGGCGGTGTCCCCTCTTACGCCTCTACAAAGGATGCCGGCGAGGTCAGCGAGGGTGAAATGGCGTCGCTCGTTTCCGAGGCTCAGGCGGATCACTGGCGGACCGCGATTCAGAGGCGGTTTCAGAAAGCATATCCGGAGCAGTTTCGATACGGCGTAGATTTGAACCGAGCCAGCTGGATCCCCCTCTTGCCGATCGGACCGCAGAGCACCGTTCTCGAGGTGGGGTCAGGATTCGGTGCGATCACACACGCCCTGGCGCTGAATTACGCGCACGTAGTCTCTATCGAGCCAAGGGAGCGCAGAGTCCAGTTCAGTAAGGTCAGAATCGACCAAGAACACCTTTCAAATGTCGACCTCATACAAACGACCATTGACGCCTTACCTTTTTTCGACGCTTCCTTTGACCTGATCGTCCTGAATGGACTCTTGCAGCGGATAGGAGAATGGAGCCAAGAACACTCACCGCGCGAGGCGCAGATTCATACCTTGACGGTCTTGCGCGGATTGTTGAAGGAGAATGGGATCCTCCTGATCGGAATCGACAATCGCATTGGATTGAGTGTATGGCTCGGTGGAGTCGATGACTCCGGACTGCGCTTTACAAGCCTGATGCCACGGCCCCTCGCATCGTTCTATGTCCGACTGAGACGCCCGGGCTTCTATCGGACATTATTCGATCCGTCCAAGGGATACAGAACGTGCACCTATACTGTCCGCGGATATCGCAAATTGCTTCGAGCGGCCGGGTTTCGGTCGGCGGACGTGTGGTGGCCCCCCGACGGCTACGACCGCCCTACTGTGTTGATCAGAGCGTCGGAGCGATCGGAAGTCAAGGCCTATTCCACTCGGAGCCGTAACTACAAGAATCGAGTCGATGGATATACCCTCCGCGGGGTTCTCAAAGCATGGACGCTCGAAGGGACCAATCTGCTGGTCCCAACACTGGCGGATGGTCTGCTGATGGTGGCGCCTCGTGGGGACGGTGAAACCGCCACGAAGACTCCACGCCCGGATGCGCTCATGACCGCTGTCAGCGAGGTCATCGCGCGCCACGGCGCAACCGGCTCACATCGTTCACGGCATCAGGAGGGCGTCGTGCCGGTCAGCCTCAGCTGCCACAGTTGCCGAAACAAGGCAATCATCCGAGTGAACGGCGCAGGCGGTCGTCCGGCCGCCGTCGTAAAAGTGGCAAATACGCATTTGCCGGACGCCGATGTCATAGAAAGAACGTACCGTTTGATGGCATGTTTACAGGCAAGGTTTGACGAGCAAGACTCAACGTTGCGCGGGACAATCCCAGAGCCGATCGGCCTTGTACACGCCGGACCAGTGGTGGCGAGCATCGAGTCGCCGGCTCAGGGACGGATGCTCCAGGATGCTGCGATGGCACGTGGGTACTTTGGGGATCCGCCGAGAGTCGCCCGCCATCTGGATCTGCTCGCTGCGTGGTTGATCCTCGCACAACCGGAATTGAAGCGGCTTGAGACCCACAGCTCAATGAAAGGTATACCGGCGTTCTGGCGCCACGCTCCGCAGGCCCGTGAGGCTTTGGAAGGGAGTGGCGCTGCTCGCCAGAGATCCGTTGAGGTCGAACTGTCGTGGTGTCAGCATGGCGATTTCTTTCCCGAGAACGTATTTCTCGATCACCAAGAGCGTACGCTTTCGGTAATCGACTGGGATCAAGCAGGTCCAGGCTATCCACCGCTGTTCGACTGGTTCTGCCTGGTGACGGGCATGTACTACACGCATAGACCTGTCAAAGCGCAACCGCCGGGTAAGACGGTTGATCCTATCTCGTTTCGCCAGACCTATTTTGAAGCGAGCTGGTTCGCGGATCTCATCCTGAGCATTACACACCGGATGTGCCGTCACTTTGGGCTGCCACGCGAGAGCCTTCTTCAGTACTTTGCCGAATATCTTGCCGTGCGCCACAATCAGTTCAGATCCGATTCGGACACTGGCGGGAAGGCACAACTGGCAGCCGACTACCTGGAAGAGATTGACTACTTAAGGGAAAATAAGGATCGGTGCATCTTCGGATATTCAGACGGCGTGCCCACAGGCCGGGCTCAGGCGTCCGCAGAGCGGTGATCCTAGCCCACAGTATTGACGAGCAGATCACGCGTGAGGCGGCGGGTCCTGGGTCCGGGCGGCCTCCCCTTCGAGCTGGAGGGCGAGCCGACGGCGCGCCTGACTCGCGGCGCCGGGCGGGCGGGGGGGCCCACCGCGGAACCGTGGCTTCTGCGCGTTGCCGGAGGCGAAAGCCTCACTCTCGTGGCTCCTTACGAGTGCCCGGTGCGGGTTGCGACTCAGCGTGTTCCGCAGAGGAGCCCCCTGCCCCGCCCGGCGCTTTGTCCACAAGCTTCTGGGACAGGACACTAGAGCGCCGCTAACCCGCCGCCTCGGTAGCTTCGCCTTCGGGCTGGGCCAGCGACACCGGCTCCCGGCCTCCGGCGAGGTCGGCTGGTCCTCAGCGGGCCACGGGGAGCTTCTCGGCGAGCCAGTCGAGGCCGAGGGCGGCCAGCTTGCCGCGCGTCGGAGAGCCGGTGGCGGGATCGCAGCCCGCGAGCTGGTAGTACGCCTCCCGCGCTCGCTCGAACTCCTCGGTGGTGAGGGCCACGCCGGCCGTCGGTCCCTTGCCGCCCAATGGCTGGAAGAGCTTCTTGGGCAGCACGTCCGCGTCCTTGCCGATTCCCTCCCGTGCGTTGAAGGCGCGGAGGAGATGGATGCGGCGCTCGCCGGCCTCGATCAGCTCCTCGAGCGTGGCGTCCCACCCGGTGCCGTAGCGCACGAGCTCGACGGTCTCGGCGGGGCCGTAGAGCTGCCACGAGGGGCCCCAGACGAACTGGCAGAGGCCGAGCGAGTCGAGCGCGGAATAGAAGCACTGCGTCCGGTACGCGAAGCGGACCTTGGCGTCGGAGAGATCCCTGAGATCGAGATCCCCGAACTCCCCGAGCTCCCCGAGCCGCCGGCGGTGCAGGCTTCCGGGCTTGGTCTTGAGCATGCTGTCGTGCTCGGAGGACTGGTGGTCGGCGCCGAAGGCATTGACGGCGTAAATGAGCCCGAGCGACCGCTTGTGCTGGGGCATGTGGGCGGGGAGTTCCTGGCCCTTGACGGTGACGGTGAGGTCGACGGCGGAGGGGCCGAGCGTCTTGGCGGCGCGTAGGCTGCCCTCGGCGAGCAGGTCGCCGACGCCTTGCCTCCGCGCGATCGCCTCGATGGCGCGGAGGACGGACTGGCCGTCGCCCCAGGCGAGGCCCAGGCCCTGGTCGTCGAGGAGCCCCTTGGCCTTCGCCTCCATCGCCCACGCGATGGTGGCCCCGCACGAGATGGTGTCCAACCCGTACATGTTGGCGTCGGCGGAGGCCTTGGCGAGGAGCTTGAGGTCACCGACCCCGCACATGGAGCCGAAGAACGTCAGCGTCTCGTACTCGGGCCCGCCGTAGACGGGATCCACCTTGAGGTCGGGATCGCTGATCTCGACCACGCGCTTGCATTTGACGACGCACGCGTAGCAGGTATCGCGCTCCTTGAGGATGGTCTTGGCGAGCGTCGAGCCGTCGATCTCCTTGCACTGCTCGAACGTCCCCTCGGTGTAGTTCCGCGTGGGCTGTCCGCCCATCTTGTCCTGGATGGCCAGGACACCCGCGGTGCCGTACTGGCCGAACCAGCCGATGCCCGGGTTCGCCTCCTGCAGCTCCTTGAGCCGCTTGACCAGCCCGCGGAACTCCTCGGGCATGGCGGGCTTCGGGACCTTGGTCCCGCGCACGACGACCGCCTTGAGCCGCTTGGATCCCATCGCCGCGCCCATGCCCGTCCGGCCGTTGGCGCGGTTCACCATGTTCATGATCGCGGCGAACCGGACGAGGTTCTCGCCGGCCGGACCGATCTGGGCCACCTCCGCCTTGGGATCACCGACCTCCTCCTTGAGGAGGCGATCGACGTCGGCGGTGACGTGTCCCCACAGGTGCCTGGCTGGCCGGAGCTCGGCCTGGCCGTCGCGGACCCACAGGTAGACGGGCTCGGGCGCGCGGCCGGTGAAGACGATGGCGTCGGCCCCGGCGCTGCGCATCTCCGCCGGGAAGAAGCCGCCGCACTGGCTGTCGCCGATGGCGCCGGTGAGGGGAGACCGGGCGCAGGCCGTCATTCGGCTCTGGCCGGAGATGGCGAGGCCGGTGAGGGGGCTCACGGCCATCACGAGCACGTTGTCGGGGCCGAGCGGGTCGGTGCCGGCGGGGATCGTCTGCAGCAGGAGATATGCCGCCAGGGCGCTCCCCCCGGGATACCTCCGGTAGATGTCCTCGGGGACGGTCTTCGTTTCGACGGAACCGCGGGTCAGATCGACATGATATACGGTGGCTGTGAGTGCCAACTCTCGCTCTCCTGTCTCGCCCGCCGTGCACCCAAGGCCGGCGCTCTACTAGAGAAGTATATCCCGTTCCGCTCCCTGAGGAAGAGCTGGAAGCCCTCCTCGAGCTGGCGTCCGCCGGCGGCGAGCGCGTCCGAGCGCACGGTCAGGAAACCGACGCGGATCGGCTCCTCGGCCCACGCTGGATCGTCGGCGAGCCACGCCGCGGGCGCGGCGGTGATGCCCAGCAGCACGGCGAAGCGTCTCGTCATGATGACCTCCTCCGGATTCGCTCGCGTCGCACGCGGCGGCCCCGGCCCCAGGCCGTGTCACGGCTCGCGCTGCCTTGGATCGCCGCCCACACCCTGGCAGGCCAGAGCGGCATGTCGAGGTGCGTGACGCCCAGCGGTGCCAGGGCGTCGAGGACGGCGTTGACCACCGCGGGCGTGGAGCCGATCGTGCCCGCCTCGCCGCAGCCTTTGGCGCCCAGCGAATTGACGGGCGTGGGCGTCTCGACGCGGTCGAGGACGAACGACGGCAGCGCGTCGGGTTTCGGAGCGGCGTAGTCCATCAGCGATGCCGTCAGGCATTGCCCCGTCGCGTCGTAGACCATGTGCTCCCAGAGCGCCTGGCCGATGCCCTGGGCGAGGCCACCGTGGATCTGGCCCTCGACCAGCATGGGGTTGATGACGCGGCCGCAGTCGTCGACGGCGACCAGGCGCTCGAGTGTCACGTCGCCGGCTTGCGCGTCGACCTCGACCACGGCGACGTGGGCGCCGGAGGGATAGGTGAAGTTCTCAGGGTCCCAGATGGTGGTTGCCTCGAGCCCCGGCTCCATCCCCGGCGGCAGGACTCTGGCGGCGTGCGCGGCGGCTGCCACGCCGGCCAGCGTCACCGTGCGCCCCGGAACGCCACGCACCTCGAAGCGCCCGGGCTCCCAGACCAGGTCCTCGGGCGCCGCCTCGAGCAGCGCGGCGGCGATCCGGCTCGCCTTGTCCAGCACCTTCTGGACGGAGATGGCCAGCGCGGGGCCGCCGACGGCGATGGAGCGGCTGCCGAAGGTGCCGATCCCGGCGGCAACGACGGCGGTGTCGCTGTGGAGCACCGTCACGTCCTCGAGGGGGACGCCGAGCCGGTCGGCGACGATCTGGGCGAACGCCGTCTCGAGGCCCTGACCGTGTGGGCTCGTGCCCGTGAGCACGGTCACCTTGCCGGATGGCTCGACGCGCACGGTGCCGCTCTCCCACCCCGGCATGGGCGCGACCTTCGACGGGCCCACGCCGGCCGTCTCCATGAACGTCGACAACCCGATGCCGAGGTAGCGCCCCTCGGCCCGCGCCCGTCGCTGACGCTCGCGGAACCCCTTGTAGTCGACCAGCTCGAGGGCCCGGTCGAGCGCCAGCTCGTACTGCCCGGAGTCGTAGACGAGGCCCGACGGCGCGCGGTAGGGGAACTCCTGCGGGCGGATCAGGTTGCGGCGGCGGACGTCGGCCGGGTCCAGGCCGCACGTGCGGGCCACCGCATCCATGGTGCGCTCGAGCAGGTACGTGGCCTCCGGCCGGCCGGCGCCCCGGTACGGCGCGGTCGCCATCGTGTTGGTGAAGACGCTGACCAGGTCGTAGCGCGCCGCGTGGATCCGGTAGGGGCCGGTGAGGAGCCGCCCCGTGAGCATCGCCGGGTACGGCGTGAGGGCCTCGAGGTAAGCGCCGAGGTCGGCGATCGTGCGGCAGAAGAGCGCCAGCACGGTCCCGTCCTCTCCCACCGCCGCTTCGACTTCGTTGACCTGGCCCCGGCCCTGGGTCGTGGTGAGGAAGTCCTCGCGGCGCGTCAGCACGAGGCGGACCGGCCGCCCCAGGTGCACCGCCGCGAACGCGCAGAGTGCTTCGTCGGTGTAGTAGCCGATCTTGCAGCCGAAGGCGCCCCCGATGTTCGGGGCGATCACGCGCACCGCCGACTCCGGCAGGCGGAGGATCTGCGCGAGTCCCGAGCGGAGGCGGTGAGGTGTCTGGGTGCCGGCCCAGAGCGTGAGCGTTCCGTCCCGCCACTCGGCCAGGCAGCCGCGCGGCTCCATGGCCATCCCGGCCACGCGCTGGTTCACCAGGCGCAGCCTGACGACGTGGCGTGCGCGGGCGAAGGCGCTGTCCACCTCGCCGTGGGTCCACGACCAATGAAGCGCGACGTTGTCGGGGAACTCCTCGTGGACGCACGGCGCGCCGGGGGCCAGCGCCGCTTCCGGGTCACCCACGGCCGGCAGCGGCTCGTAGTCGACCTCGATGGCGTCGCAGGCGTCGGCGGCCACGTAGCGGTTCTCGGCGACGACGACCGCGATCGCCTCGCCCACGTAGCGCACGATCTCCCTCGCCAGGAGCGGACGGGCGGGACGACGCGCGTTCGGGGGGATGCCGACAGCGGGCTCGGGATCGACCCGGCCGTCCAGGTCACGCGCGGTGAGGACGGCGAGGACCCCCGGCAGCGCCGCCGCTCGACCGGCATCGATCCGGTGCATGCGGGCGTGTGCGTGTGGCGACCGCAGCACAGCCATGGCGGCGGTGCGAGACAGGACGATGTCGTCAACGAAGCGTCCGGTGCCCTGGACGAGGGCAGGGTCCTCACGGCGGCGCACCTCCGCGCCGATAAGCGAGCGGAGCGGCGCGGCGACGGCGGCGGGGTTCATCGAGGTGTGTAATATTTCACAGCTGACGAAGGGGCGCAACCGGCGAAGCTCGCGCGCGAGCACTCGGCCATCGTGAGCGTGCTGCGGCGGCGCGACGGCAAGCGCGCCGCGCTTGTGGCGCGCCCACGTCACCGACACCGAGGGTCGCGTCGCCGTTGCGCTCAGGCGCTCTGTCGTAGAATACGGGGCATGCCGCCCCGACCTCCGACAGAGGGGACCCCCGGGGAGACCGACCGCTACCGGACCCTCCTCGAGACAAATTACGTGTTTTCAGAATGTTGAGCATGTCATGTGAAGGATGTACTTGATCCAGGGTGCTCGAGACCGAATCTGAGCCAGCCGACCCCGCTTCTAACCGGATGAGTCGCGAGTCCCCTATGAGGGTACCGTGGAGAGGCCACGAAAGGGAGGAGACCGACGATGACCCAGGAAGACAGGCGGCTCCAGGACACGCAGGAGCGGAAGGTCCACTGGCGGCGCTGGGGCCCATACCTGGCCGACCGGCAGTGGGGCACCGTGCGCGAGGACTACTCGCCCCACGGCACCGCGTGGGACCATTTCCCCCACGACCACGCACGCTCCCGGGTCTACCGCTGGGGCGAGGACGGCATCCTCGGAATCTCCGACAACCATCAGCGCCTGTGCTTCGCGCTCGCGCTGTGGAACGGGCGCGACCCGATCCTCAAGGAGCGCTACTTCGGCTTGACCGGCTCGGAGGGCAACCACGGCGAGGATGTGAAGGAGTACTACTTCTACCTGGATAACACGCCGACGCACTCCTACATGAAGGGCCTCTACAAGTACCCCCAGGGCGCATACCCCTATGCGTGGCTCGTCGAGGAAAACCGCCGACGGGGCCGCCGGGATCTCGAGTTCGAGCTGGGCCAGACCGGGGTGTTCGACGGGGGGCGGTACTTCGACGTCACCGTGGAGTACGCGAAGGCGGCGCCCGAAGACATCCTGATCCGCATCACCGCCGCGAACCGCGGCCCCGAGGCCGCGCCGCTGCATCTGCTGCCCACGCTCTGGTTCCGGAACACGTGGTCCTGGGACCCGGGCGCCAAGCGGCCGCGCCTGGCCTGCGAGGGAGCCGGCGCCCCGGCTACGGTGATCGTGGATCACGCCGAGATGGACGGGCTCCACCGGCTCTACTGTGAAGGCGAGCCAGAGCTGCTCTTCACCGAGAACGAGTCGAACCTCCAGCGGCTCTACGGTGCGGGGAATTCGACTCCCTTCGTGAAGGACGCCTTTCACGAGTACGTGATCCACGGCAACCGCGATGCGGTGAATCCGGCCGGCGAAGGCACCAAGGCGGCGGCGCATTACCGCTTGATGGTGGAGCCGGGGGCGACCGCGGTGGTGCGCCTGCGCCTGACCCGCCAGGGCGCGGCTCCTCCCTCATCCGCGGGTGGCGTCCGGGGGCCGGCGCAGGCGGCCACGGCTCCGATCGAGCCATTCGAGGCCTTCGACCGTGTCTTCGAGCTGCGGTGCCGGGAGGCCGGCGAGTTCTACGCCACCGTCATCCCGGACGGTCTCGGCGACGACGCCAAGGCCGTGATGCGGCAGGCGCTGGCCGGGATGCTGTGGTCGAAGCAGTGGTTTCACATCGACGTGCGCCGCTGGCTGGACGGAGATCCGACCCAGCCCGCACCTCCTCCGGAGCGGAAGAACGGGCGGAACCGGGACTGGACCCACCTCTACAACGACGACGTGGTCTCCATGCCCGACAAGTGGGAGTATCCGTGGTACGCGGCCTGGGACCTCGCGTTTCACACCATCGCCCTCGCTCTCGTGGACCCGGATTTCGCCAAGGACCAGCTCGTGCTGTTTCTCCGGGAGTGGTACATGCACCCCAACGGACAGGTCCCGGCCTACGAATGGGCGTTCGGGGATGTCAACCCGCCCGTTCACGCCTGGGCCGCGTGGCGCGTCTACAAGATCGACAAGCGCATCCGGGGCGTCGGCGACCGCCGGTTCCTGGAGCGGGTCTTCCAGAAGCTCCTCCTGAACTTCACCTGGTGGGTGAACCGCAAGGACGTGGAGGGCAAGAACGTCTTCCAGGGGGGCTTCCTCGGCTTGGACAACATCGGCGTCTTCGACCGCTCGGCTCCCCTCCCGACCGGCGGCCACATCGAGCAGTCGGACGGCACCGCGTGGATGGGCATGTACTGCCTCAACATGCTGGCCATCGCGCTCGAGCTGGCGCGGGAGAACCCGGCCTACGAGGACATGGCCTCGAAGTTCTTCGAGCACTTCATGTACATCGCCCACGCCATGAGCCACATGGGCGCCGACGGCGACCACGTCGACCTCTGGAACGAGGAGGACGGGTTCTTCTACGACGTTCTCCACGCGCCCGACGGGGCGCATCCCATGAAGGTCCGGTCGCTCGTGGGCCTCGTTCCACTGTTCTCCGTCCAGGTGATCGAGCCCGAGGACCTGAGTCGCCTGCCGCAGTTCGAGCGCCGGCTGCGCTGGTTCCTCGACAACCGCGAGGACCTCTGCCACCTGGTCACGCGCCAGCTCACCAAGGACGGCAAGAAGCGCCGCCTGCTCTCGCTCGTGAGCGGCGAGCGGCTCCAGCGAGTGCTGCGGTACATGCTGGACGAGTCGGAGTTCCTCTCGCCGCACGGCATCCGCGCGCTGTCGCGCTTCCATCGCGAGCACCCCTACGTGCTTCACGTCAACGGGCAGGAGCATCGCGTGGACTACGAGCCGGCGGAGTCCTCGACCGGGCTCTTCGGGGGGAACTCCAACTGGCGCGGGCCGGTCTGGTTCCCCATGAACTTCCTGCTGATCGAGTCGCTCCAGCGCTTCGATCACTTCTTCCAAGGCGAGTTCAAGGTCGAGTTCCCCACGGGCTCGGGGGAGTCGATGACGCTGTGGGAGGTCGCGGCCGAGCTGTCGCGGCGCCTCACCCGCATCTTCCTGCGCGGCGGTGACGGATCCCGGCCGGTCCACGGCGCCTTCGAGCTGTTCCAGAGCGATCCCCACTGGCGCGACCTGATCCTGTTCTACGAGTACTTCCACGGCGACAGCGGGGCCGGCATCGGCGCCAGCCACCAGACCGGCTGGACCGGCCTGGTCGCCAAGCTCCTGCAGCAGAGTGGCGAGTAGCATGCGCGGAGTCCTCCGCCGTCACTGGCCGGAGTACCTGATCGAGGCGGCGGGCCTGGGCCTGTTCATGCTCTCCGCCTGCGCGTTCGGCACGCTGCTCGGTCACCCCGCCTCGCCCGTGGTCCGCGCGCTCCCTGACCCTTTCATTCGGAGGGTCTTCATGGGACTCTGCATGGGGCTTACCGCGATCGGCTTGATCTACTCCCCGTGGGGGCAGCGCTCCGGCGCTCATTTCAACCCGGCCATCACCCTCACCTTCTGGCGGCTCGGCAAGGTCGCGTCGGCGGACGCTGCCTACTACGTTGCCGCCCAGACGGTCGGCGCGCTCGCCGGCGTCCTCGTGGCCGCGAGCATACTCGGGGAGCTGGTCGCCCACCCATCGGTCCGCTACGTCGTGACCCTCCCCGGGCCCGCAGGTGCGCCGGGCGCGTTCGTCGGCGAGTTCGCCATCACCTTCGTCCTCATGATCGTGGTGCTTCGCGTATCGAACACGGCCCGTCTCGCGCGCTTCACGGGCCTCTTCGCGGGCGCCCTCGTGGCCATCTACATCACCGTCGAGGCGCCGATCTCCGGGATGAGCATGAACCCCGCCCGCAGCCTGGCCTCCGCCGTCCCGGCCCACGTCTGGACCGCGCTGTGGATCTACCTCATCGCGCCTCCGCTCGGCATGTTCCTGGCGGCCGAGGCCTACGTGAGGCGTCAGGGCATCGCCAGGGTATTCTGCGCCAAGCTCCACCACGACAACACACAGCGCTGCATCTTCCACTGCCGATACGCCGAGATGGGTGCCTTCCCGCGGCCCGCCGTGCCGGGGCCCGAGCCGGCGCCCGTCGGGTCGCGGACCTGACAAGGAGACTGACCATGCCCACCCATTACGACGTCATCATCATCGGGTCCGGCGCGGGCGGCGGCACGCTCTTCCACGCCCTCGCGCCGACCGGGAAGCGAATTCTCCTGTTGGAGCGGGGCGATTACGTGCCTCGCGAGAAGGACAACTGGAGCACGAAGGCCGTGAACCTGGACGGCAAGTACAACACCAAGGAAGTGTGGCGGGACGGGGACGGCAATGACCTGCACCCCCACACCAACTACTGGGTGGGCGGCAACACCAAGTTCTACGGCGCGGCGCTGTTCCGGCTCCGGCGCGAGGACTTCGGGGAGATCAAGCACCGCGGCGGCGTGTCGCCCGCGTGGCCCATCTCCTACGAGGACATGGAGCCCTACTACACGCGGGCGGAGGATCTCTACCAGGTCCACGGAGAGCGCGGCGTCGATCCCACCGATCCGCCGGCCAGCGCCCCGTACCCACATCCGGCGGTCAGCCATGAGCCCCGCATCCAGCAGCTGTCCGATGACCTGGCAGGTCTCGGGCTCAAGCCGTTCCACCTCCCACTCGGCATCATGCTGGACGAGAAGGACCCGCGGAAGAGCCGGTGCATCCGCTGCGAGTCCTGCGACGGCCATCCGTGCCTGGTCTACGCGAAGTCCGACGCCCAGGTGGTCTGCGTGGATCCCGCGCTGGAACATGCCAACGCGACCCTCCTGACGGGCGCCTACGTGATCCGCCTGGAGACCAGCCCCTCCGGCCGCGAGGTGACACGGGCCATCGTGGAGCGGGGTGGAGTGACGGAGACGTACTCGGCCGACATCGTCGTGGTCTCGGCGGGCGCCATCAACTCCGCGGCCCTGCTGCTGCGCTCGGCCGACGACCGGCACCCGCGCGGCCTTGCCAACGGCTCCGACGTCGTCGGCCGCCACTACATGGGGCATGTCAACTCCATCCTCATGGCTGTCTCCAAGTGTCCCAACCCCACGGTGTTCCAGAAGACGCTCGCGGTGAACGACTTCTACCTCGGCTCGCCCGATTGGCAGTACCCGATGGGGCACATCTCGTTCGTGGGCAAGCTGGACGGGCAGACGCTCAAGGCCGGCGCGCCCGCCATCGCACCGGGCTGGACTCTAGACCTGATGGCGAGGCACTCGATGGACTTCTGGCTCACCTCGGAGGATCTACCCGACCCGGGCAACCGGGTCACCCTGGACCGCAACGGGGACATAGTCCTCACGTACGCCCCCAACAACGAGGAGGGCCACCGGCGTCTCATCGAGAAGCTCAAGGAGTTGATGAAGCGGCAGACCAAGTGCCGGGTGCATGGACACGAGTGCCACGAGGGCCTGTTCGCCCGGAACCTGTACGTCGGCCAGCGGATCCCGCTGGCGGGCGTGGCCCACCAGAACGGCACCATCCGCTTCGGACACGACCCGAAGACCTCGGCCCTGGACGCGAACTGCCGGGCGCACGCGGTCCAGAACCTGTACGTGGTGGACGCGAGCTTTTTCCCTTCGAGCGCGGCGGTGAACCCGGCGCTGACCATCATGGCCAACGCCCTGCGGGTGGCGGATCACCTCAAGGCGCGGCTCGGGTAACAGCGATCGTCTCAGCAGTCCGTCGCTCGGAGCGACTCTTCGCGGGCGAGGCCGGCCGGGCACCGTACGCCCGTGCCGCCCAGCCCGCAGTAGCCCGAGGGGTTCTTGGCGAGATACTGCTGGTGGTACTCCTCTGCGTAGTAGAACTCGGGGGCGTCCAGGATCTCCGTGGTGATGGCGCCGAAGCCCGCCTGGCGCAGCACCTGCTGATACGTCGTGCGTGCGACCACAGCCGCCCTCCGCTGGCCGTCCCCGTAGCAGTAGATGGCCGAGCGGTACTGCGTGCCGACGTCGTTGCCCTGGCGCATCCCCTGGGTGGGATCATGGTTCTCCCAGAAGACGCGGAGCAGATCCTCGTGGCTCACCCGCGTGGGGTCGAAGACCACGCGCACGACCTCGGTCTGGCCGGTGAGCCCGCTGCACACCTCCTCGTAGGTCGGGTTGGGCGTGAAGCCTCCCGCGTAGCCCACTGCCGTCGAGAACACGCCCTTGGTCTCCCAGAACTTTCGCTCCGCGCCCCAGAAGCACCCCATGCCGAACATGGCCATTTCCATCCCAGCCGGGAACGGCGGCTCGAGGGGCGCGCCGCTGACGTAGTGGGCGGCGGGAACGGCCATGCGCTCGGCTCGGCCGGCCAGCGCCTCCTCTCGCGACGGCATCGCCGACTTCCGTGATCGCAGCCACATTGATAGCCTCCCTCTCTCGACTCTTGCGTCGAACGGTCACCCGGATATAGTAGCGAACAACCGGATCAACCGATAGTCAACGTGAGGGGGAGGGGCCATGCCGTTGCCGCTGTCGGGCGTCAAGGTCACGAGCAGGCCGGCCGTGTCCTCCGCACCCATCCAGGACCTCCGCGAAGTGATGGCGCATCCCCAGACGGCGGCGACTGGCATGGTCCAGCCGGTGCCGGGCCTCGACCTCGAGCTGATGGGGCTGCCGATTTCCATCGACCGCGCGCATCCGTCGATCCGCCGGCGGCCGCCGGGTCTCGGCGAGCGCAACGCCGAGATGATCGGCGGCGCCGTCGCGACGGCCCATCAGGCTCCCGGGGCCGGTTCATGACCTCGTTCCCGGGCTACGCATTTCCCGCCGAGCTCACGCGCCTGAGGGAGCAGATCCGCCGCATCGTCCAGGACGAGATCGTGCCCATCGAGCAGGGCATCGATCCGGACGCCGCCGAGATCCCCGAGGAGCACTACCGACGGCTCTCGGCCAAGACCAAGGCCGCGGGTCTCTGGTGCCTGGGTGCGCCGGAGGAATACGGCGGCGGCGGGCTCGACACCTTCAGCATGTGCGTGGTCCTCGAAGAGATGGCGCAGCATCGCATGGGCCTCTACAATCCGGGCTGCGGCGTGTTCGGCCGCTACCCGCCGCCCGTGATCTACGGGGGCACCCGGCAGCAGATCGAGAAGTACGCCATGCCCACGCTGCGCGACGGGCTCTACACCTTCTTCGCCATCACCGAGCCCGGCGGCGGCTCGGATCCGGCGGGGGCGATCCAGACCCGCGGGGTGAAGCGTGGCGACCGCTGGATCCTCAACGGCACCAAGATGTTCATCTCCCACGCCCACGAGGCCGAGTGGGGCGTGGTCTTCGTCCGCACCAACGCGGCGACGGGGCGCGAGGGGATCAGCTGCTTCATCATCGACAAGGGCACGCCCGGCTTCAGCGCGCGGCCGATCCGCACGATCCGGACGGTGGCGGTGCCGAACGAGGTCGCCCTGGAGGACTGCGAGGTGCCAGAGGAAAACCTGCTCGGCCGCGAGGGCGGCGGGCTCACGCTCTGCCTGGATCTCCTCACGCGGCTGCGCTTCCCCTATTCGGCGTGCAACCTGGGCGTGGCGGTGGCGGCGCATCGGCTCGCCATCGCCCACGCCAGACAGCGGCAGACCTTCGGCACGCCGCTGTCCCAGCGCCAGGCCGTCCAGTGGATGCTGGCCGATGCCGAGGTGGAGCTGCGCGCGGCCCGCTGGCTGATCTGGGAGGGCGCATGGAAGGCTGATCGGGGCGAGGACGCCCGGGTGGAGGCCTCCATCGCCAAGCTCTACTCGAGCGAGGTGCTAGCCCGCGTCGTCGACGCGGCCGTCCAGATTCACGGCGGCTACGGGGTGTCGAAGGAGTTCCCGCTGGAGCGCTGGTACCGTGAGGCCCGGGTGCGCCGCATCGGCGAGGGGCCTTCGGAGGTACACCGCATGGTCATCGCCCGGTCGCTGTTCCGGTAGGCCCCATGGCTGATGATCTGCTCCTCAGCATCGACGGCGCCGTCGCCACCGTCACGCTCAACCGCCCGGAGAAGCGCAATGCCCTGAACCGGGCCATGCTCGAAAGCCTCCGGCAGCGCTTCGACGAGCTGGACGAGAAGGACGGCGTCCGCGTCGTCGTCGTGCGCGGCTCAGGCACCGCCTTCTGCTCGGGGATGGACCTGCGCGAGATGGGCGAGCGGCAGGCGGCTGCGGCGGACCCGGAGAGCGGGGTGACCGAGGTCCTGCAGCGGATCGAGCGCTCCCGCCATCCGACCATCGCCATGATCCACGGCGACGCGCTCGCCGGGGGCTGCGAGCTGGCCCTTCACTGCGACCTGAGGATCGCCGCCGCCGTGGCGCGTCTCGGAATGCCCCTGGCGCGGATCGGGCTCGTCGTCCCGTTTCCCTTGGGGCAGAAGCTGGTCGAGATCATCGGACCGGCCTTTACGCGGGAGCTGCTCTTCACGGGCCGGCCGGTTGGCGCCCAGCGAGCATACGAGATGGGCATGGTCCATGAGGTCGTGCCGGCCGCGGAGCTGGAGATGTCAGCCTATGCGCTCGCGCGCGCCATCGCCGACAATGCGCCCCTGTCTCTGGCCGGGATCAAGGCGACCATTCTCCGCGCGGTCTCGCTGCGAGAGCGGATCGAGCACCAGGACCTCGACGACCTGGCCCGCCGGGCCCGGCAGAGCGCCGATGCCCGCGAGGGCCTGCGCGCCATGCTGGAGAAGCGCAAGCCCGAGTTCCGGGGCGAGTGACCTCGGGCGGCCATCGGTGCCTACACGCCAACCAAGGAGGTCTTCATGCCTGCGAAGGAGTTGATCCTCGATCTCACCATCCGGTACGGGTTCCAGGTGCTGGGCGCCGTCGTGATTCTGGGGGGCGGTATCCTCCTCGCGTGGTGGGTCGGCTCCCTCACCGAACGCCCCCTGCGGCGCCTGGCAATGGAGCCGCCGATGCGCAAGCTGATCGTCCGGGTCGTCCGGATGGTCGTCCTGCTGTTCGCCATGGTGGTAGCGCTGGACAAGTTCGGGTTCCAGATCGCGCCGCTGGTGGCCGGCATCGGCGTGGCGGGCCTGGGGATCGGCATCGCGCTGCAGGGCGTGCTCAGCAACGTGGTGGCCGGTCTCACGATCATCTTCACCAAGCCCTTTCGCGTCGGCGAGTACATCGAGATCGCCGGCGTGAACGGGGATGTGGCTGCCATCGAGCTGTTCTCGACGACCCTGGTGCATTTCGATAACTCGCGCATCATCGTGCCCAACCGGAAGATCGTCGGTGAGATCCTCCACAACTTCGGTACCACGCGCCAGCTCCACCTGGCCCTGATGGTTCCCCACGGGAGCGATCTCACGGGCGTCCTGGCGGTCGCCCGCGAGGCGGTCGCCGCGAATCGCCGGGTGCTCGCCGATCCGGCCCCCGTCATCGGGATCGCGCAAATCGAGATCGCCGGGATCCGCATCAGCGTGGACCCGTGGGTGCGGGTGTCCGACGTGCGCGAGACCGAGGCCGAGCTTTACAAGGCGCTCGCAGAGCGCTTCCGCGCCGCCGGCGTCGGGGTCCCGCTGCCCCGGCACGAGGTACGTCTGCTCGACGAGTCCAGCGGGGCGGCGATGCTGCGGCAGGTTTAGTTGAGTAGTTAAGGGGAGCAGGTCGGTCAGCGCGAGGCGGAGGTCGCCGTTGGTGCCGCGTCGCTGCGCACCCCCGCCCGTTCCTCGCCATCGATCAGCGGCGAGAGAGTCGGCAACAGGATTGCCAGCAAGCGCACGGGCAGGGCGCTGGTGAACTCGTACTGAGCGGCCTTCGGGCCCGCCACGTAGGCGGTGACCGTGCCGAAAAAACGGTCGTCGATCAGGAAGGCGAAGGTCGCTGCGCGCTCCACCACCCTGGATTCGATGAGCCGGCCGCCGGGCGCGAAGGTCTCGTACCGGTGGTCGCCGGTACCGGTCTTGCCCCCGACGACGTGCCGGCCGCCCTCCTGGCGCTGAGGTGCCCCGCGGAGGCCGCGGGCCGTGCCTTGTTCCACGACCTCGACGAGGGCTTGGCGAACCACGGCGGCTACCTCGGGGGCCATGACCCGTTCCTCCGTCGCCTCCGAGCGACGCAGGCGCGTCTCGTAGGGCGTGTCGGCGGCGAAGTCGAGCCGATCGGCGAGCACGATCGGAGAACTCAGGCCGCCGTTGACGATGATCCCCATGAGCCCGGCCAGGGCCGCGGGCCGGTCACCGGAGCTGCCGATGGCGGTGGCCAGCGACGGTGTCAGAGAGGCGAAGGGGTAGCCCAGGCGCTGCCAGCCGCGCTGGATCTCGAGGAAGGCCTGCGTCTCGAGGAGGTTCCTGATGCGCTTGTCCTGCGCGTGACGGCGCTGGGTCTTGAACAGCCAGCCGTAGACCGCCTGGCGCTCCCCGGCGCTCGCGCTCAGGACTTGCGAGAGGTCGGCGTCGGGGTGCTGACGCAGATACGCCACCAGCCACAGCTCGAGCGGATGCACCCGCGCGAGGTAGCCGCGGTCTACCAGCGAGAACCTCGCCGGTGAGTACTTGTCGTACAGCGCCTCGATGAGCTGCGCGGACAGGTCTACCCCTGGCAGCCGGGTCGCGAGGATGCTCTCGAGCGCATCGATGCCGGCATCGGGATCCACGGACCGAAGCACGGTGGCCAGCGCCGTGGGCGTCTGGCGGGCGGCGCTCAGCACGAGGTCGAGAGCCTGCTCCGGAGCCTTGTCCTGGTACTTGCGATAGAAGCGCCGGATGAACTCGCTGCCCTCGCGATCGGCGAAGCGGCTCAGGAAGGCCTGCCGCCGCGGGTCGTCGGGGTCCTCCAGCACGCGTGCCAGGGCCGACGGCGCCTCGTAGAGGTGGTGGTTCACGATGTCCCGCATCAGCCGGATGAACACGAGGTTGACGGAGTTGCGGAACCCCTCGCGCACCGACAGGATGCGCGTGTCGTCATCGGCGTTGAAGTTATGGAAAGTCTGGAGCCCGCCCCCGGTGGAGAAGGCCTCGGCGGGGCTCGCCGAGTAGCGGCGACCCAGGGCCGCGTCCAGCATGGCGATGAGAGTCGGACCGGGCGTCCTGGCGAGATAGTCGATGGCCCAGGCGGTGAGGCGGTCTCGCGGATGAACCTCGACGGCGCGGAGCGCGGCCGGGTTCGACCGCGCGTACCGCTCGTGCAGATCCGCGACGATCTCGAGGTAGGTGATCAGCGTGCGCAGCTTGGCAGTGGAACCCAGGTCGAGCCTCGCGCCGGCATTGATGTCCAGCGGCTGGTCGAGGTTGTCGGTCTGGACCCGCACCAGGTTGGCCCGGGGGCCGCGCTCATAGAGCGTGAAGCTGTAGATCACGCGCGCCGGGTCGCCCCGCTCCAGCAGGTGGAAGCCCTTGAGCCCCAGTGCCTCTACGGTGGCCGGCTGTCGCAGGGACTGTAAGGTCCGGGTCACCGCGTCCTGGGTGGGCCCGTCGAGCGTGCTCTGCGCGGTGAGGTCGAGTCGGTCCAGATCGTAGAGGGCCGCCACGCCCAGCAGGCTCGTGAGCCGCGCGCGAACCAGGTTCCATCCCTTGCGCTCGCTGAAGTCGACGGGGGGTGGGGGGCTCACCGCGCGGAAGTCGAGCGCTTGCCCGAGCGCCGCATCGCGCAGACGGTCGTCGATGATTCCCGCCCGGGCCATGAGCCGCAGGTAGCTGTCGGTGAACTCTTCCAGGGCCTCCGGGCTCTCCGTCAGATAGTGGTAGGGACGACGGGCGGCCAGTAGCAAACTCAGCAGCCGCTTGTAGGTCTGAGCGCGAGCCGGATCGGCGGGGGGAACATCCGCTCCGAGCAGGTGGTTGGCCTCGTCGAAGTCCAATCCGTACCAGGCCCAGAGTCCGTCACCCAGGCCCAGGACCTCGCCGCGTCCGAAGACGGCCGCCAGCGGCATGGAGTTGAGGTAGTCCACCATGATTTGGCGCCGGGCGGGCAGGGTATCAGCGCCGCCCTGATAGGCGCGCAGGCTCGCCGACAGCATCTGCCTGAACTTTTCCCCGGCCGATCGGGTGCGGCCTTCCGGGGAGTGACGGAACTTCTCGATCTGGGTGGCCAGCGTGCTGGCTCCGATCGCCTGCCCCTGCCGGCCGAGCCGGCCGAAGAGGTCGACCCCTAGCGCCTTGGCCAAGCGGTGCCACTCCACGGCCGGGTTCAGGCGAGGCCGCCGGGAATCCAAGAGCTCCCGGTTCTCGATGAAGAGGAGAGTCCTGACGACCGGCAGCGGGATGGCCTCGAAGCTCTCGTAGACGCGCTCGGGGAAGCGGGCTTCGTAGAGGGATCGGCCCTCCCGGTCGGTCACGCGCAGCCCCGCCTGGGTCTTCTCGCGGTAGATCGGAAACAGCCCCCGCTCGACCAGGCCCAGCATCCGCGCCGACGGGCGCGCTTGGCCATCGATCGCGTAGCCCGCAGCCTGCAAGCGCTGGAGAAAGTCCGGCAACCGGCTATAGCCGAGCCGCATGTCATAGGGGCCGCCGCCCGGGGCCCGAAGCGGGGAACTCGGCCCGGGCTCGAGGGTGAAATGGATCTCGTGGTCGAGCCCGGACAGCACGAGGGCCTGCAGATTCGACGTGCGCATCTCGATGAGCGCGACCGACGCCAGGATGAGAACCAGCGCGGCCGCGATCGAGAGCCGCCAGAGCCGCGCCCGCAGGCTCAGCTTCCCTTGCGCGGCCGGCCGGGCACGGGCTTCGACGCCCTCGGCGGGGATGGGTTGCGCCAGCACCGGGTCCATGATCGAAAACCTGGCCCGGTCGCTAGGAAACTCGGAGGGGAACTTCGCCCCCCTTGCGAGGCCTTCCCCAGGAGGCCGTGCGAGCCGCAGGACGTCGCGGGGCTGGGGCCCCGCCGTCCGAGGCGAGCAGCCCGAAAATCCGAGCCGCAGGACGTCGCGGGGCTGGGGCCCCGCCGTCCGAGGCGAGCGGATCTGAAAACCGCGCGAGCCGCAGGACGGCCGCGGGCTGGGCCGGAGCAGCGTTCCGAGGCCAGCAGCCGGAAGCTTGCGCCGGCAAAGCTGGCGCTCGAACATCCATCACGTCGCGCCAGCCCTTCTTCGACAGGTTGCTGGCGTCGGCGCCGCGACTTGGCTCGCCGAAGGGGCGGTCGGGCGAACTCATCGGTTGAGGCAGGGACCACTCAATGGGAACGAACACGGCCAGCTCCTGACACTCGTGATCCGGCTACCCTCCTAGTCTACTCACAGCGTCAGTCCCTCGCAGAGAAAACGCACGGCCGGGCCGTCTGGTTTCGCTCGACTCTCCGCGACGAGCTGACGCGCCGAGCCTCCGGAGTCGCGCTTCTCGAAGGGCCGGGACCCCGGCCGCGAGGGCCCGGCCGCCGGCGCGCGGGCTCACTTGACGGGAACCGGGGCGGGAGGACGGGCTCGGCGCCGGTGCCCGACGCGCTCGCTGACGCCCTCCAGGTAGAGATAGATGACCGGGGTGACGTAGAGCGTCAGGAGCTGGGAGAGCACGAGCCCCCCGACGACGGCCAGCCCCAGCGTGCGGCGCGACTCGGCGCCGGTGCCCACGCCAACGGCGATGGGCAGGGTGGCCATGAGCGCAGCCATGGTCGTCATCATGATGGGACGGAAGCGGAGCAGGCAGCCCTGGTAGATCGCCTCGGCAGCCGGCTTGCCGGCGCGCTGGGCGTCGCGCGCGAAGTCGATCATCATGATGGCGTTTTTCTTGACGATATGATGGCGTTCTTCTTGACGATGCCGATCAGCATGATGATACCGACGAACCGTAGAGCGTGTCGGACTGACCCGCGTTCGGGCGCGGGTCGCGCCACCTCGCGGGTGGTGAAGGACGCCGTCACTTCTTGGCGGCTTGAGCCTTGCTCGTGGGTCTCTCGGACGCGGCCGAGGGGGCGCGCTTGACCACCTTCACGGGCGGCTTCTTCGGGTGGGGCGGGCCGGCTGCGCCCGGCTCGGCGCCGGCCGCGCGCTTAGCGAGGCTCTGCTTGAGCGCGTCCATCAGGTCGATCACCTGGGCGCGCTGGACCTCGGGCCCGACCGCTGTGACTTCCTTGCCCTCCACCTTGAGGTTCACGAGGTCGAGGACGCGCAGCCGGTAGTCATCCTCGTACTGCGCGGGCGCGAACTCCTCGTGGGAGAGCTCGTCGATCAGCCGGAGGGCCAGCTCCAGCTCGCCCTCCTTGATCTTGGCCGACTGCCCCTTGTCGATCTCGCCGAAGTCGCGCACCTCGTCGGCGAAGTACATCGTGTGGAGCATGAGGCCGTTCTGCGCAGGGCGGATGAGGACCAAGCTCTCCTTGCCGCGCATCACGAACTTGGCGAGGGCGACACGATCGGTCTTGGCCATGGCATCCGCCAGGAGGCGGTAGGCCTTCTCGCCACCCTTGTCCGGTCCGAGGTAGTAGGTCTTGTCGAAGTAGATCGGGTCCACCATCGGGAGCGGCACGAACTCCGCGATGTCGATGACCTTGGACGCCTCGCCCTCGAGCGCTTTCAGCTCCTCATCGGTGAAGCGCACGTACTGGTCCTTGGCGAACTCGTAGCCCTTGACGAGCCCGGCGCGATCCACGACCTCGTTGCAGACGGGGCAGAACTGCTGCATCTTGATCCGGTTGCCGCACTTGGCGTGGAGCAGGTTGAAGGAGACGCCGGCCGAGGCGGCCGCCGTGTACAGCTTGATCGGGATGGACACCAGCCCGAACGAGATCGTCCCCGAGCCGATCGAATGAGGCGGCATGACACGATCCTCCGAGTCTCAAGATGCCACCCTTTGAACGATACCACGATTGCTTTGGGCTCGGTGCTGGGTCAAGTTGCGAGCCAGACAAGGCGCGAGCGAGGTCGGCAGGCCGAGGCGTACGTGGGTGTACGTTGAGGCCTGCCGACGAGCGAGCAACGAAGTATGGCGACGCAAATTGGCCCAGCACCGGGAGGCGCACCGATTGTGGTCGGTGATGGAGCCGAGGGCCAGCGCTTGTGATCGACGAGCGCGCACCGCAGCTCGACAAGTACCGGAGCAAACGCGATCCCGAACGGACGCCCGAACCGTTCGGTGGCCGCCGCCCCGCGGGCAGGCGCCTGTTCGTGGTCCAGAAGCATGCCGCGCGACGACTGCATTACGACCTGCGGCTCGAGATGGACGGCGTGCTCAAGAGCTGGGCGGTACCCAAGGGACCGTCGGTGCGTCCTGAGGAGAAGCGCCTGGCGGTGCATGTCGAGGACCATCCCATCGAGTACGCCGACTTCGAGGGCGTGATCCCTCCAGACAACTACGGCGCCGGCGCGGTGATCGTCTGGGACCGGGGCTGGTACCGGCCGGTGAAGGACGACGATGCGCTCGCCGCGCTCGCGCGGGGGAAGCTCGAGGTGGAGTTCTTCGGCTTCAAGATGCGCGGGAGGTGGACGCTCGCGCGGATGTCGGGGAAGGAGAAGGAATGGCTCCTGCTCAGGAAGGCGGATGCCGCCATCTCCGGTGAGGAACTGACCGAGCGTTATCCGCAGTCGGTGCTCTCGGGGCTGACCGTGGAGGAGATCCGCGACGTAGGAGCGAAGCGGGCGGCGATCCGGGCGCGGCTCGAGGCGCTCCGGGCGCCGCGACGCGAGGTGTCGCCCCACGATCAGCCGTTCATGCTCGCCACCCTCGCCGAGCGCCCGTTCTCGAACGGTGAGTGGCTCTTCGAGATCAAGTATGACGGCGTCCGCGCCTTCGCGCTCCGGCGTGAGGGCGACGTGGAGCTCCACGGCCGGAGCGGCCGGGCGATCACGGGACGCTACCCGGAGCTGGCCGCGGCCCTCCGCGCGCTGCCCGTGCCCGACTTTCTCATCGACGGCGAGATCGTCGCCCTGGACTCGAGCGGGAAGCCGAGCTTCCAGCGGCTCCAGTCGCGGATGGGGCTCACGGATCCGCGCGATATCGAGCGGGCGGCGACCCAGGTGCCTGTCGCGGGGATTTTCTTCGACTGCCTCATGCTCGATGGCTTCGATCTGCGGCGGCTGCCGCTCCACGCGCGGAAGGAGTGTCTCAAGCTGCTGCTGCCCTCGATCGGTCCGGTGCGCTACGGCGACCATGTCACGGCCGAGGGCGAGGCGTTCTTCGACGCGGCCTCGGAGGCCAAGCTGGAGGGGATCGTCGCCAAGAAGGTGGCGAGCTCCTACGTCGGCGGCCGGTCGCGGGAATGGATCAAGATCAAGTGCCAGCGTCGCCAGGAGTTCGTGATCGGCGGCTACACCGATCCGCGGGGCTCGCGCGCCTACCTGGGCGCGCTTCACGTGGGCCTTTACGAGGGCGGGCGTCTCGTGTACGTCTCCAAGGTCGGCACCGGATTCGATGAGGCGGGGCTCGAGCGGCTCAGGAACGCGCTCCAGCCGCTCGCCCGGCCGACCTCGCCGTTCGAGGTGGGAGGGCCGGCCGGGCGAGGTCATCACTGGGTCGAACCCACGCTCGTCTGCGAGGTGCGCTTCACGGAATGGACCGCTGAGGGTGGGCTCCGGCATCCGACCTTTCTCGGGCTCCGGAGCGACAAGCGCCCCGAGGAGTGTCGCCGCGACGCGCCCGTGGAGGAAAATACCTGGCGGGTAGACTCCCCGAGCGTCGGGCGCGAAGGCGCCCCGACGGCAAATCCGGTAGACTCCCCGACCGTCGGGCGCGAAGGCGCCCCGACGGCAAATCCAGTAGACTCCCCGACCGTCGGGCGCGAAGGCGCCCCGACGGCGAATCCGACAGTCAAGCTGACAAATCTCAAGAAGGTGTTCTGGCCGGCGGATGGCTTCACCAAGGGTGACCTGATCGCCTACTACGAGACGGTCGCGCCGCTGCTCCTACCGTACCTCAAGGATCGCCCGCTGGTGCTCACGCGCTACCCCGACGGCATCACCGGCAAGTCCTTCTTCCAGAAGGACGCGCCCGACTTCGTCCCGTCGTGGGTGCGCACCGAGCGGATCTATTCCAAGGACGCCCAGCGCGAGGTCGACTACTTCATCGTCAACGACGCCGAGACCCTCGCATATGTGATCAACCTGGGAACCATCCCGCTACACCTTTGGAGCTCGCGCCTGGGTTCCCTCGACCGGCCCGACTGGCTGATCCTCGACCTGGATCCCAAGGGCGCGCCCTTTACTGATGTGGTCGGGGTGGCGCGAGCGCTCCACCGGATTCTGGAGGAGCTGAAGCTGCCGAGCTACGTCAAGACCTCCGGCGCCAGCGGGCTTCATATCCTGCTCCCGCTGGGCGCCCGCTACAGCCACGAGGAGTCACGGACCTTCGCCCGGCTGCTCGCCCTGCTGGGCGTGGACGCCGCGCCCGAGATCGCCACCATCGCCCGCCCGGTCCGGGCCCGCGGGGGAAAGGTGTATGTGGACTTCGGCCAGAACGGCCACGGACGCACCATCGTGGCTCCCTACTCGGCTCGTCCCTTGCCGGGCGCGCCGGTGTCCTGCCCGCTCAGCTGGAGCGAGGTGACGCGCCGTCTGGACCCCGCCCGCTTCACGCTCGCCACGCTGCCGGGCCGCTTCGCGAGAATGGCCGATCCGCTCGCCCCTGTGCTCACCGGCTCCATCGACATAGCCGGCTGCATCGCCCGCATCGAGCGCCGCCTCGGTCGCAGGCGCTGAGCACGCCGGGCGGAGCCCGAGGTCAAGCGGTCAGCAGCGCGCGGAACTGGTGGGCGAAGGTCGGGCCCATGCCCGATTCCTCGTGCTTGAAATAGACGAACGTGTCCTGCCATCTCGCCCCGAGACGCCTCACGGTCACGCTCCACTCCGAGAGGCCGGCCTCCGCGTAGCCCTCGTCGCGCAGCCTCAGGTAGCCGAAATCGGCGGTCGCCACGAGCGGCGTGGTGCCCTTGTCGGTGTCGGCGATGCAGAGCGCCCCGTTGTTCCGGCCGAGCTGCTCGTACAGGTCATCAGCATGCCAGCTCGGGTGGCGGAACTCGAAGGCGTAACGCAGGCCGGGCGGGAGCTGGGCGAGGAGGTCACCCAGTCTCTGCACGTCCTTCTTGAAGTTCGGGGGGAACTGGAAGAGGATGGGACCGAGCTTGGGGCCGAGCCTCCTGGCGGTGTCGAGGAAGTACCGGAGCGGCTCGTCCACGTCCTTGAGCCGGGCGTCGTGGGTGATGCGCTTCGGCGCCTTGAGGGCGAAGCAGAAGCCGGTCGGGGTCTCGGCGTCCCAGCCGCCAATGGTCTTGGCATTCGGCATCCGGTAGAAGGTGTAGTTGATCTCCACCGTCGAGAAACGCTCGGCGTAGTACGGGAGCATCCTGGAGGTGGAAAACTTCTCGGGGTAGAAGCTGCCCCGCCACTCGGGGTAGTTGTAGCCGGATGTCCCGATCCAGACCGTCACGGCCGGTTACCCGAGGCCCCTCATCACCGGTGGCATCGACGGGTATCATAACTCCACGGGGCCCGTGGCATCATGGTGCATCGAGGCCGGTCCCGATGCGCATGGAGGGAAAGCCGCGGCGGGTGGTCGTGATCATGGCCAAGGCGCCGAGCGCGGGCGAGGTGAAGACGCGGCTTTGCCCGCCGCTCAGCGCCGCGGAGGCCGCAGAGCTCTACCGGGCATTCCTCCTCGACAAGATCGAACAGGTCAGGAGCCTCGAGGCGGCGAGCCACGCGATCGCGTACACGCCGGACCAGGGGCGCGGAGCCTTCGCGGGGCTGGCGCCGGACTTCATCCTCATCCCTCAGTGCGGCGACGATCTCGGCCGGCGGCTGGCCGCGAGCTTCGATCACTTCTTCGCGCAGGGCTATGCGGGCGTGCTGCTCGTCGACAGCGATACGCCCACCCTGCCCACGGAGTTCCTCCTCCAGGCGCTGGATCTGAGCGCGAAGGCCGACACGGATCTGGTGCTGGGGCCGAGCGAGGACGGCGGCTACTACCTGGTCGGATTGCGAGCGCCGCGGCCGGAGCTGTTCGAGGACGTGCCATGGAGCACTTCGGGGGTGCTCCCGGAGACCATGCGGCGGGCTCGTGGGCTCGGGCTCGACGTGGCGTGGCTCCCGCGCTGGTTCGACGTGGACACCGGCGCAGACCTAACGCGGCTCCGGGCCTCGCTCGCGGCGACGGCAGGCCCGGCCGCGCGGCATACGCGGCGCTTCTTGGACGGGCGCCCGGGATGAGGCCGCGCGCATGACGACGGGCGTGTCCATCATCATGCCTTGCCGGAACGACGCCGCGGCACTCGGCCGCACTCTCGACTGGCTCGAGGGTCTCGCGGGTATCGCGGAGGCGGAGATGATCGTGGCCGCCGCGGGCGATCCCGAGGGGACGACGGGGGTCGCCGGCGGACGGGCGCGCGTCCTTTGGCCCGGAGGCTCCACTCGCGCGGCCCTGATGAATGCAGGGGCGGCGGCGGCGCGCGGTGACATCCTGTTCTTCCTCCACGCTGATTCCTTCCCTCCCGTGGCCGCCCTCACGCTGATCCGCGAGGCGCTGACGGATCCCCTGGCGGTCGGCGGCGCCTTCGAGCACCTGTTCGCCGAGCCTGGCGGGAGCCTCCGCGTGATCACCTGGATCAATCGGGTCCGCTACCGGTTGACACGCCACTACTACGGTGATCAGGGCATCTTCGTCCGGGCCGGCGCGTTCAGACGCATGGGCGGGTACCGGGACCTGGCGCTTCTGGAGGACCTGGACCTGACGCGGCGGCTGAAGCGGGAGGGGCGGACCGTGCTGATTCGCGCCCCGCTCCGCACCTCCGGGCGGCGCTTCATCGCGCGCGGGCCCTGGCGCACCTTCTGCTTCATCGTCTGGCTCTTGCTCCTCGAGACGCTCGGGCTCGACCCCCAGCGGTACGCGGAGCGCTGGCGCGGTCCCGCCGATCGAGAGCCGGGGAGCCCGTGGCCTCGAGGCCCCGAGGGGGGCCGGGCGGCGAGGCGGAAGAGGGCGGCGTGAAGCGGCGGCGCACTCCCACATGACGTACCACCATCCCCTCGCTTGAATGTGAGGACATCGGTCGCTGACCTGGAGGTGGTATGATCGGGGGCGTGAGCGGGCGCCGCGATGTTTGACATCGGCATTCAAGAGTTGGTCGTCATCTTCGTCATCGCCCTCATCGTGTTCGGCCCGAAGAATCTCCCACAGCTCGGCCGCGCGCTGGGCCGGGGCATGCGTGAGTTCAGGAAGGCGAGCGACGAGTTCCGCTCCACCATCGAGACCAATCTCCAGATGAACGCGCCGGATCCGCTGCCGTCAACACCGCTCCCTCCCAAGCCCGTGGAACCCGTTCCCGCCAGCATCGGTGACGGCGGAGCGCTGCCGGACTCCGTGCTCAATCCATCCGGCGCGGAGAGTTCGGAGGCTGAAGCGATTGTGCCCGTGCCCGCCGGCGAGCCCTACCTCGCCCAGCGAGAGGCCAAGCTCTTTCACAGGCGAGACTGCGGCTGGGCGAAGCGCATTCCTGAGGCCGAGCGGGTCTACTTCAAGCGGGTGGCCGACGCCAGAGATGCGGGTCTGGGCACGTGCCCGGTTTGTGAGCCCTGGGAGCCGGCGTGATTTTTTTTTGCTTGGCAAACTCAACGGGTGTTGACTATCATCTTGTTGAGTTGCAGGGTGCGTGCCGGCCTGAGCTCCGTCGAGCGCCCGTTTCCCCGGACGCAAGGCAGTTTTCTTGAGGAGACCTCGGAGGGGCCGTCGAGGCTCCCTCCGGGTTGTGCGAGCCCATGGAGTTCCCAGTCCCGAGGACAGAGGGCCCAGGATGAAGGAGATGACGCCACGCCAGCGCGAGGTCTTGGAGTTCATGCGGAGCTTTTCCGAACGTCACGGGGTGCCTCCGACCGTGCGGGAAATCGGAGAGCGGTTCGGCTTCACCGCGCGAGCGGCGTTCGACCACCTGAGAGCGCTCGAGCGCAAAGGCATGCTGGAGCGACGGCTCACCGGCAAGCGGGCCTCGCGCACGCTGGTTCTCCCGGGGCGGCGATCGGGCCATAGCTCGGGGCGGGACGAGATCCCGGTGCTCGGTCGCATCGCCGCCGGGGCTCCGATCCTGGCTGTCGAAAACCGCGAGGACAGCATCCCCTTGCGCCCGGAGTGGCTGGGGGCGCACGGGGAGGATGTCTTCGCGCTGCGGGTGCGCGGCGAGAGCATGGTCGGCGCTCACATCGTCGACGGCGATCTCGTGCTTGTGCGCAAGCAGGACGCGGCAACCCCCGGGGACATCGTCGCGGCGCTGGTGGACGGCGAGGCCACGGTGAAGCGGCTCGCCCGCGATGGGGACGCCGTGGTGCTCAAGCCCGAGCATCCCACGATGAAGCCGATCGTCGTGGGGCCGGACCCGCGCGACTTCCGCGTTCTTGGTAAGGTCATCGGTGTCCTGCGTAGCCTGTGAGGGATGAGGGAGGGGAGTCATGGCCATCGCAGGGAAGAGTGCCCACGGCCGCCTCACCTCTTGCGCCGGCTGGCGAGCCGGCCGGATGTCAAGCCGGCCTCATCACCGGCGGCCAAGGAAGCCCGGGACATTCGAGGGCGGTTGCGTCTTTTTTTCCGGCCGAATACCTCAACAGATGGAGAGGCCGCGAGCTGTCGACTGGCTCGCGGGAGCGGCGATGCTGCTGGCCGCCGCGTCCTGGGGGGTGCTCGTGTCCCTGCTGGGAAGCTGACGACGACGCAGGGGGCGGTTGTCGCGTCAGCGCGAGCCTCGCTCCCAGGGCTTGATGGCGGTGAAAAGGTCGAGCAACGCGGGATCCATGGCGCCCGACCGCCGCTGCTCGCCATGATGTCGGGGGCGCGCTCGACCGACAACGCGGGCTTGTACGGCCGGTCGGTGGCGGTGAGCGCGTCGACGATATCCGAGATGGTCCTGCTGCTTGACCGGTCATGGGAGGCGCCGATAGAATCCGAGCCTATGACAACGCGCGCCTCCACTGGTCTGGACCGGCTGGATCGGATGCTCGGCGGCGGGCTCTTGCCCGGGACCTTGACGGTCGCGTACGGGGCCACCGGCATCGGGAAGACCCATCTCGGGTTGGTCTTCGCCCATCATGGTCGTCGGGCGGATGGCGCCCCGGGCCTCATCTTCGACATGAACGCGCGCGGCGACTCCCAGCAGCACCACGGCTACGCCGCTCGGCTCTACGGCTGGCAGCCCGGACGCTGGACCCACGCGGTCACGCCCATGGCGGACCCGTACCCGCCGGACGATCAGATGGAAGCCTTCTACTGCGACGCTTTTCCCTGGGTCGGCAAGCTCCGGGACTACCAGGTGTCCACGGGCGACGGCGTGGAGTTCGACTGGAACTGGAAGGCGGCGTACAACCACGCCCTCTACACGGTGCGCCCCTTCGTCTACTTCCATCTGGCGGCGGGGAGCCGGCGCGTCGTCATGGACGGGGTCGAGCCGATGGATGTGCCGGCCGAGTACATCCAGCCGTTCATCCTCCACGAACTGTACAGGAAGCTCATCCATCGGGACAGCGAGACCCTGGGCATGGAGATCTGTCTCCCGGTGTGGCGGCACCGCGCGTTCATCGACGCCCACCGGTACGACCACGCGGCGGTGACCACGCTGCTCCTGGTCACGACCGAGGAGACCCAGCTCGAGCACCTGATCGCCCGCAAGGTGGCGGCGGGGGATATCGGCGCCGTCGCCAATACCATTCTGGTCATGGGGAGCGAGCGGGTTGGCAACCGTGTCGGCCGCTTCCTCTGCATCGTCAAGCACCGGGGCAGTGCCATGAGCGATGAGATCGCCGAGTATCGCGTCACCGAGCGGGGCATCGTCTTTCCGTAGCGGGCCGCTGGACGGGGCAGCGCTCCTCGGGCGACGGCGCGGGAACTTCCGCCAGAGGCCGGGGCTCAGGGTGCGCTCGGCGCCGGAGGCCCTCCGGTTCGTCAACACGGTCGGGTTCTGCTCCACCTTCTATGTCTTCCCCGAGGGGCTGCCCTCGCTCTGGGAGGCGGTGGCGGGTCGGCCGAATCCGCGCTGGCCGCGGCGCTCCCACCACGACGCGGGGATCGGGCTCACCTGGAATCTCAAGGACGTCCTGCCGAGTCGGCGCCAGGTGTATTACGGGAAGCTCGTGAAGGGGCGGCCGGTGCTCGTCGCCCTCGACCTCTTCCCGGCCTTCTATGCCCTGGTGCGTGGCCCGCAGAGGGCGCGGGACTACACGCGCGAGTACCAGGCCGGCCGGCTGTCGCTCACGGCCAAGCGCATCATGGACAGCCTGATGCGGGAGTCGCCGCAGTACACCCGCGGGCTTCGCGCCGAATGTTTCATGCTCGAGCCGTCGAAGACCCGCGAGTTCGAGCGGGCCATGGCCGAGCTGCAACAGGGGCTCTGGATCGTCAAGACCGAGGAGCGCTACGAGCCCAGCTTCTCCTACCGCTGGGATCTCCTGGAGCGATGGCTGCCCGGAGCCGCGGCCGAGGGGCGCCACCTGGGGCGGGCCGCCGCGCTCGACCGTGCCCTCGCGCGCCATCTGCGCGCGGCCGTCTACTCGACGCCGGCGGCGCTCTCGCGGCTCTTCGCCGTCCCCCGGGCCGAGGTGGAGGCCGCCGTGGCGCGGCTCGAGTGCTCGGGCGCGCTGAGAGCGGGGGTGGAGATTGCGGGGCGACCGGGCCGCTGGGTGGTGAGCGTGTGATGACGGCGCCTCCCGCCGACTTCAGCTACATCGACGTGCACACCCACCTGCACCCGGAGTGGCTGTCCCGGGCGATCCGGCGATGGTTTGCGGAGCGCTCGAACTGGAAACTCGAGTATCCGACCGAGCCGGAATGGGTCGCGGCCTTCCTCCGGGAGCACGGCGTCGAGCGCTTCGTCTTCTTCTCCTACGCCCACAAGGCCGGCATCGCGCGCGAGATCAACTCGTGGCTGCAGGCGACCGCCGAGCGACTCCCGGCGGGGATTCCGCTCGGCACGGTTCACCCCGACGACCCCGATATGCTGGCGGTGGCCGACGAGGCGCTGGGCGTGTACGGCTTCAAGGGCTTCAAATTCCACATCAACGTCCAGCGCTTCTTCCCCGACGACCCGCGGGTGCTGCCGGTCTACGAACGGCTCTTGACTCAGGGTCGCCTGCTGCTGATCCACGTGGGGACGGCACCCTGGCCGAACGGCTTCGACGGATTCCCGCGCTTCGCGCGGGTCATGGAGATGTTCCCGGATCTGACGGTGATCGTGGCCCACATGGGTTCCTGGGAGACGCGCCAGTTCTTCGGGCTCATGGAGCGCTGCCCCAATCTCTACCTGGACACGACGATGGCCTTCGCGCCCTTCCGCCCCGAGCATCGGGGCCTGAGCCGGCTCAACGACATCGACGTGAGCAACGACGATCTCGTGCGCTGGCAGGACCGCCTCCTGTTCGGGAGCGACTTCCCCAACCTGCCGTATCCCTACGAGGACGAGCGGGACGCGCTCTGGCGGCGCGATCTCCCGATGCCCGTCTACCGCAAGATCTTCCACGACAACGGCGCCCGCCTGTTGGGTGTGTAGAAGGTCTGCATGACGGCCGGCGCTCGCGTCGCGCTCGAGGGGTTTCCGGCGCCCGTCCGTCGGGCGCTCGAGCGACTCTCGGCGCTGCTAGGGCCCGCTCCCGGCTGGCTGGTCGGCGGCGCTCTCCGGGACGCGCTCCTGGGACAACCGGTGGGTGAGCTCGATGTCGCCGTCGCGTCGGACGCGCTCCAGCTCGGACGAGCTCTCGGCGCCGCGCTCCCGGGCTCGGGCTTCGTGACGCTCGATGAGCGGCGCGGAACCTGCCGCGTGGTGTCCGACGTTCAGATCGACATCGCCCAGCTGAGAGCGCCCACGCTCGCCGATGATCTGCGAGCGCGCGACTTCACCGTCAACGCCCTGGCGGCGTCGGTTCAGGACCTCGTCGACCGCGGATCCGCCCCGGTGGACGATGCGACGAGCGGGCTCGACGATCTGCGGACGAAGACGATCAGGCCGTGCGGGCCGCGCTCTCTGGAGGACGATCCGCTGCGCGCGTTGCGCGCGGTGCGGTTCGCCATTCATCCAGGCTGGAACCTCCACCCGACGGCCGAGCCCGCGATCCGCGCGATGGCGCCTGAGGTGGCTCGGGTATCGGCCGAACGGGTGAGGGACGAGCTGGTGGCCATCCTGGCCGAGCCGACCGGCGGCGCCGGCCTGCGCCTCCTCGACCGGCTGAGCGTGCTGGCCGTCCTGCTTCCAGAAAGCCTGCCCATGAGGGAGACGCTGCAACCCGAGCCTCACCGCTTCGACGTGTGGGAGCACTCGCTCCGCGCGGTCGAGGCCGCGGATGAGCTATTGGCCGGACTGGACGCGCTCGAGCCGTGGGGCCCCGAGCTGCGGGTCCATCTGGCCGAGCTTCTCGGAGACGGCCTTACCCGTCGCGAGCTGCTCAAGCTGGCGGCGCTGCTTCACGATGTCGCCAAACCCCAGACGCGTAGCGTGGAGGGCGGTCGGATCCGCTTCATCGGCCACGACGTGCTGGGGGCCGAGCGCGCGGCCCTCGTGGCTCAACGCTGGCGCCTCTCTCGACACGCCACCGGGGTGCTCCAGCTCCTCGTGGGCGAGCATCTTCGCCCCATGCATCTCGCCAGCTCGGGCGGGATCACTCGCCGCGCCCGCTATCGCTTCTTCCGCGATCTGGGGGAGGAGGCGCGCGACCTCGTATTGCTCGCGCTGGTCGACGCCGCGGCCGTGCGCGGCGCTTCACCGCTCTCGGTCTGGGCCGGGCCGGGCGGCGGGGTCCTCCACGAGCTGATGCAGGGGGTGGCGGAGGAAGCCCGGGCGGTGGAGGCCCAGCCGCTGCTGCGAGGCGAAGACGTCATGGCGGCGTTCGGCCTCGAGCCAGGCCCGGAGGTCGGAAGCCTCCTCGCCCGCGCACGCGAGGCCCAGGCGCTGGGCCTCGTGTCCAGCCGCGCGGATGCGCTCCAGTATCTGCGTCGCGCCGCCGATCCTCCTCTTGACACCTCGGGGACGGGCCCATAGGACTGGCGCCACCTTTCCCGCACGCTTCCTCGTCTCCCGCAAGGAGGTCATCTTCTCTACTACAAGACGAACCGCCTCTGGGTGGAGGATGCGGCCGCCCCCGCTCTACCAGCAGCTCGACCTCGACGGCGCCAGCAAGCGCATCGTGTGGAAGGTGACGAGGGCATCAAGGATCCGAAGTGGGGACAGTGGCGGCGGCTCCGCGACTCCGCGAGGGCTCTGCGAGGGCTCGGATTGACAACGCGAGCCGGGCGACTAGAATAGACGACACGCGCGGCCGTAATTCAGTGGCAGAATGCCAGCTTCCCAAGCTGGACGTCGTGGGTTCGAATCCCATCGGCCGCTCCAACCAATCAGGGGGTTACGGGCACAGGCCTGTAGCCCCCTTTGGGTCTCTGACATTTCTGCATCTCTTTCATGCCGAAGACGTCCATGTAGAACTTCGCCGTCTTGTCCACGTCCTGGGTCGAGAACGCAATGTGCTTGATCTTCGGCATGGCGTTCTCCTCCATGGGCCATCCGCGCCCGGATTCTTTGCCTGCGTGGAAAGAACTTACGCCAGAGGCGCGAAAAGGGCGAGCAATTGATCATAGAGAACTATCAGTAGTAATCTCCTCACGGCGGGCACCTCAGGATTCGGCGGCGACGGACGGTCAGCCCGGAGAAAGAGAGGGTCTCTCATGGCCAATGGTCAAGCGATGGCGCGCCCGTATCTCTCGCCGACGCTCGTGCTCCTCGCCTTGGACTGGCCGGACGGCAAATCGAAGCCGAACTTCCTCGGCTTCGCCATCCGCCACGCGCCGGGATTCAGCACGGGCGAGAAACAGGGCTACCTGTTCAACAAGATCGGCTTCATCCCGCTGGGTCCGGACAGCCACCCCATGCCCAGCAACGTCGCCCCCATCCAGAAGTTCCTCTGGTGGGACTCGGCGATCAACACCGAGGATCGCGGCAAGAGCTTCGCCTACACCGTGGTGCCGGTGCTCGGCACCGGGCCGGACGATCTCCAGCTCCAGGAGCAGGCTGCGGACACGGTGACGGTGACGATCCCGCGCATCGTGACGGACGGGATCGGCACCTACTTCAATCGGGCCGTGGTGAGCTCCCAGGCCTTCTCGCGCGAGTTCCCTGCGGGGACGATGGACATCGACAAGGCGATGGCCTGGCTCGCAAACGGGCTCGAGGACGCCATCCCGCGGTTCCTCAAGGGCGCCAGCGCCATCGAGGGCGCGGTCTACCACCTCACCGACAACGAGTGGGTTCTCCCCGCGCTCAAGAAGATGTCGGCCAAGGGCTCGCTGGTCTTGGCCTTCAAGCCGCCGAACGAAACGGTGAACGCCGCGGCCGTGAAGGCGCTGAAGAAGACCGGGATCCACTTCGATCCACGGTCGAAGACGGCGATCATGCACGACAAGTTCCTGGTCAAGAGCGCGGGCGGTCAGCCCACCGGCGTGCTGACGGGCTCGGCCAACTTCACGCCCGAAGGTCTCACGAGCCAGGCCAACCTGCTCCACACCTTCGCCTCGCCCAAGCTCGCCGCGCTCTACGCCAGGCGCCGCGCGCTGATCGCCCGCGATCCCGCGGTGGCCGCGACCGCCAAGGACGCCGGGTGGTCGGCACCGATCAAGTTCATACGGCTCTACGAGCACTACCGTGCTCGCGCGCTCTACAACATCGCGCATCCGAAGGGCAAGCCCGCGCCCGGCAAGAAGGGCGAGGTCTTCACCCTGAAGCGGACGCGCGACGAGTGGGTGAAGGGCGCCTACACCCCGGGCACGAAGGAGTACCTCGCGCGGGTGAACTTCGCGGGCTAGGCTCAGCCGATGAGCCCGCCGCCCATGACCCGGATGGTGTCGCCGGTGACGTACGCGGAGGCGTCGGAGGCCAGGAAGACACAGGCGTCGGCGATGTCCTCCGGGCGGCCGAGCCGGCGAAGCGGAATCTCCGTGAGGTGCCCCGGCGCGCCGGGCGGCGCCTGCCGTGGCTCCGGCTCCTGGCGCGGGCGACGTTCGAGTGTGGCAGCGGAGGTCACGTTGACCGGGGCGGAGGGGGGCAAGGAGGGTGGGGGCTACCTTCGCATGTCCTTGATGTTGACTACCCTCCACGTTCGCGCTGACCCCCGTCGAGCCAGCGAGCTCGACTGGAAGCCGCCACCGCTGACGATCAAGTGGAGATGGCCCTGGAAGCCGCCATCACTGCCATTCATATCCCAGTACCAGCATGAGATCTTGAACTTCCGGCACCGTGGTCACCGGATCCTCAGTCAAGTTGCCTCCGCCCGGACGGGTGAGACTGATTCTCCAGGTCGCCAGTGGGCCGGTCGGCGCGATCTCGACGGCGGCGTCGGCCACATCCCGCTCGCCGATGCGAAGGCCGCCGAACGTGGTGTTCTTTACGAGACTCATCGTGTTCGCTCCAGCCGGAGGTGGTGCCGGCAGCGGCGGAGTCATGGTGACGCCGTGGAGTCTTTCATGCTCGCCGGGCTTCCGGTGGCGGCCGCTTCCGGGCGACAACTGCCTGATTGACCATCAACCTCGCCGCTCTGCCTCGGGCGCCACGCTTCTCGACGGTCCTCGCCGCGCGGGCCAGGCCGAGCTGAAACGGCCAGGGATGAAAGCCGAGATGCACGAGGACCTCCAGTCCCGCGGCCGAGCACAAGCGCTCCACACGACCCCACGCGACGAAGTTCTCCAGTCCATGGAACGGCCGCAGCCCGAGCCGGCTCGCCATTCGCACCGGCCACTGCCAGACCCGGTTCGGCGTGGTCAGCACGAGCAGCCCGCCCCCGCGCAGGACACGCGCCAGCTCCTGGACCGTCTGCTGGGGCGCCTCCGTGTGCTCGATCATCTCGCTGGAGATCACGATATCGAAGCTCTCGTCACGGAAGGCAAGCCGGCCAGCGTCGGCGACGACGCCGCGGCTGGCGGCCCGGGTGATCGCTCGGCCGACCAGCCGCTCACCGATGTCGACGCTCACCACAGCCGCCCCCCGCTGCGCGGCCACCGAGGAGAACGCGCCGTAGCCGCAACCGGCATCGAGGGTCCACTTCCCGGCCAGACTTGTCCGCCCCAGACACTCGTCGAACACGACGGCCAGCCGCCGGCGCAGGTCGTCGGGATGGTCTAGCGCCTCGAATCGGGCAGCGATGCTTTCGTAGAAGTACCGCGGCGATGAGCGCGTCACGGGGCGCTGTCCTCACCGCCGTGCGGCGAACGCTCCGAGCCCCCGTGGACGGCTCCCACGAGATAGACGGGGCGACGCTTGACCTCCTGCAAGATGTATCCGACGTAGATCCCCACCAGTCCCACCGCGATCATGAGGGCGGCGCCGACGACCAGCACCATGAACATCAGCGAGCTCCAGCCGGGGACTAACAGGTGCTGTCGTCCGGTGAGCCAGAAGCTGGCGACCCAGAGCGCCTCCGCGGCAGCCAGCACCAGAAAGCACAGCCCGATGACGATCGCGATCCCGAGCGGGACCAGCGAGAAGGAGAACACGGCGTCGGCCGCCAGCCGCAGCATGCCCCTCAACGAATACTTCGACGTGCCGCCGATCCGCGCGCGCTCGGCATAGGGGAGGATAACGGTCCGGAATCCGGTCCAGGCCACCATCCCTCGCAGGAAGCGGTGATACTCCCGCATCTCGCGCAGCGCCCCCACGACACGCCGGGACAGCAGGCGGTAGTCGGCCGAGCCGAAGGTGATCGGCGTGTCTGCGATCGTGCGGAGAAGCCGGTAGAACGCGGTCGACGTCCACCGCTTGAAGCGCGGCAGATCGGCAGAAACGCGCTGGGTGAGCACCACGTCGTAGCCGGCGCCGTACAGCGCGATCATGTCCGCGATCAGCTCGGGGGGATGCTGCCCATCGCCGTCGAGGGTCACGACGGCGTCGCCCCGGGCCAGGTCGAGGCCCGCGGTGAGCGCCGCCTGATGGCCAAAATTACGGCTCAGCTCCACGATCGTCACGCCGGCGTCGCCGGCCCCGATCTTCTCGAGCTCGGCACCCGTGTTGTCCGTGGAACCATCGTTCACGTAATAGATCATGACGTCGTGCTCCCGTCTCAGAGCCCTCACCACGTGCATCAGGCGGTTGTGAAAGTCGGCGACGACCTCCTGCTCGTTGTAGAGCGGGACGATGATGTCGATCGCCGGTCTGCGCCTGCCAGTCGTCATGTCCGGGTCTCGCCCCTCACCTCTGCCCTGTCCGTCCGCCCCGCCCCGGGGTCGCTCGGCGGCCGCGGGAGCCGGTGCACCTGCCATTCGTACGCAAAGGTCCGCCCGTAGAACACCCCTCGATCAGTCGGACAGTAGGTGGCGTCCGCAGGCGGGCTCATCCTCACGCGGCAGAGGAGTCGGTGAACCCCGAGCTCGAGCACGCGAGTCCGCTCGCCAGCCCGGTACACCAGCTCGCCACGTCCGTTCAGGACCGCGTTCAGCATCGCGTTCACGTGCCTGACCCCCGGCTCATCGAGACCGATCCGCACCGTCGGCACCGGCTGATTAGCCATCTCGGGGGTCGCGACGAACACGTCGGCCCGTGGTGCCGGGTCCTGCGCGAAGCGGGAGATGTGCTCCACGACGATGTCGGGACGTCTCTTGAGCTCGGACAGGTGCAGCGGCAGCTCGAACACGTGCTCGTTCACATAGGCGGTGTTCACGACGACGTGGCTCCCGCTCGGCAGGCCCGCCAAGAAACTCACCAGATCCGCGTTCGCTCGGTCCACGGCAAGCTGGACCCGGGCATCCGCCACCGCGTTGACGATCGTCAGCGACCACAGGAGCGCGGTCGCCACCAACAGGGGGCACGCCATACTCGTTCTCCGCAGCCGCGGTCCATCGCTGCGCAACGCGCCCAAGTCTCCGACGATCGCGCCGCCCACCACGGCTGCCCCCAACGCGAAGGGCAGGAGGTAGTACTGGAATGTTACCGGCCACGGTAGATACACGGCGAGCCAGCCGCCCATCCACAGGCAGGCGTAAGGAACGAGTCGACGCGACCGGCCATTGACAACAAAGACGCCCAGGAGAGAGAGCGCGGCGATGGCCAGCAGCGGGGGAAGGAACGCGAAGTCTCGGAGGAGCCAGGCGGAGATCCGAAACAGCGCGCGGCCGACCGTTCCGGCGTCGAGCGAGTACGCCCGCGTGTAGGTCCCCTCGCCAAGCCGGAGAGGCGCGTAATACCAGCGCAGGCCGGCAAAGGCCAGCGCGGCGACCAGGTTGATCAGGACATACGTCTTGGCAAACCGCGCGCAGGCTTCCGCCTCCCGGCGCCACCGCTCGACCGCGAGCCAGCCAAGGGAGACGGGGATCAGGACGACGGTCGTCTCTTTCGTCGCATGGGCGAGGAGCAAGGCGGTGGCGGCCAGCGCAGCCAGCCCAGCTCGTCTGGCCCACCGCTCCTGAAGGGCGGAGGCTGCCGTGGCCAGCAGCGAAATGCCGATCCAGGTCATCTGAAGCGGCTCGGCCTTCGAGAGGGTGTAGAACGTCTCGACCGCCGGCCCGGAAACCGCGAAGAGCACCGCCGCCACCGAAGCGTGCAGCCGCGTTCCGCCGCACCATCTGACCAGTCGGACGAGGATCGCGAGGAGACCGGCGAACAGTAAGACGTTGACGGCGAAGAAGGCGCGCGGCCGGGCGCCCACGACCTGAACAATCGCCGCGTAGACCATCCAGTACGCCGGAAAGAACCGGCCGGTTTCCGGTATGAGATGGACCACACTCCACCACCGGCCGACGACCTCGCGACCGGTCTGTAACGTGAGGCCGTCGTCGAGCAGCCCGAACTGCGGTGAGGCCAGCCGGGGAAGCATCACGAGCAGGGCCAGCGCTACCGGGGCGAGCGACGACATCACCCATCGGCGGTCCCTCATCGTCCGGACGGTACACCTCGCCGCCGCGATTACCGCGGGGCTCTACCGGGCCCCATCGTCGGCGAACAATCGAAAAGCTCGACGCTGACTTCACCCGCCGTCAGCCGGGCATCGACATCCGCGGGGTCCCGCGATCGGCACGCGCGGGCGGTGACAGCAGTTATCGATCGGCCCTTGCTCTCGTACGAAAGATCAACTCCCGTATCTTCACGTGCCAACGCCGCGCTCCTCTGGACCCAACGGCGCGTTCAATCTTCCGCGAACGGAGCGATGCGGTCCCACCGGTAGATTTCGACCCCGGACCACATGTCGTCTTCGGCCGGATCATCGAACCACAGGCGAACGGACAGATCACCTCCCCGCGTGGGATCAGGCAGATACACGGTGCTCAGCACGTACGAGTGGCCTGATTGGTCCGTGGAGCCACGATACGCGTCGAGGGCGGCCGTGATGGCGGGGACGAGAGGCGCATAGCGCGCTTCGAACTCCGTGAAACGGATCGCGTGTCCGTCCTCCGGTCCGGCGGAACCGGCTTGCACGAGCAACTGGATATCGCCCCCACCAAAGCGGAAGTTCCGATTCTCCCACCCGTCGGGCGGGGTGTACGTGAGCATCCCGAAGCGGGGGTGGTTGAGCATCCGAGTCATTATCGTGGCAATCGGCTCCGCTCATCCGGGGAGAGCCATTGCCGGTCGAGGAGCACCGGCTCTGCGAGCAGGGTCTGCGTGAACCCGACGGCTCCGAAGGAGAGCTCGCCGCTTTGCGGCCAGTTGAGCCGAATTGTCCACTGATAGTATGGCCGATCGAGATGCACCTTCTGATCATGGACCCGCTCCCGTTCGATGCGCGCGATGGAGGCCTCGTGAAGTGATGTCTGGAAGGCGGACCGGCCCCAGTCGATGTCGATCCGAAGGTCTGTCACGCCATGAAAGGTCAGTGTCGCCGGTGCCACCCTGAACTGCCCCTGCCCATCGATCCCGCAGAGCCACTCTGCGATAAAGTCGAGATGCAGGACGAAGTCACTCCGCCAATCGCCCCGGTCGGGATCGCCCGGGCGAAGGTCCATCCCCCAGATGTGGCAATCATGCCAGGATAATGCGTCGAAATCGGCCTCAGTCCTGACGGGCATGTCTCTCTCCAAATCCCGAAGGCCTACCCCCACGTCCATCGCCATCTCCGGCCCGGGGAGGACGAGGGATCGGCGCGAGCGTTGCATAGTACCACATTGAACTCAAGCGGCGCCCCACCCGACGGCGCCGCCCCGGTCTGGGGCGCGCCAGACACCGTTTGTACGGGCTACGCTCTCCTGCCCTGCTGGACATGGAGTTGCGCCCGCTGCCCATCGAGCTTCGACTCCGCGACGTCGCGCGGGTCCGTGAGGTGCGCAGCGTCTTCCAGACGCGAGCAGAGCATCGGCGGAATGAAAGGCACGGGCAAGGACTCCGGGTCCAAAGCGAGGCGCTTGTCACCGGCGGGCTCTTCGCCGATGATTGTACCCGATGCGGACCTACATGTACGCCGGTGGTCTCATGTCGTATGCTGTCAGCCTCGATGAGACTTACCGCCGTATCGCCATTTTCGGCGACAAGATTCTCAAGGGCGCCAAGCCCGCGGACCTTCCCGTCGAGCAACCGACGAGGTTCGAGCTGATGATCAATCTCACGGAGGCCAAGGCCCTCGGCCTCACTATCCCGCCGTCGCTGCTGCTGCGGGCCGAGAGGTTATCCAGTGATCAGCCGCCGGACGTTCATCAGCGGAGTCGTTGCCGGCCTCGCGGCGCCGGTGGCTGCCGCACGGGTGGAGAACGTGCTATGAGGCGGACCCCGGCAACCGGTGTGACGAAGGCCCTTCATCAATGACGAGGAGGAAGAGGCATGCGATTCCGGCTATGGACTTCCCGTGTGCTGTCCGTACTCAGTGGCATCCTGTTGCTGATCGGCTCCGTCGCTTCGGCCGGGCCGAAGGAGGACGTTGCCGCTGCGACCATGAAATGGGCTCAGACCGTAGGACAAAACGACCCTGACAAGGTTGTTCTTCTCTATGCCACTGATGGAGTTCTCTGGGGGACGCTCTCCCCAACCGTGAGAGCGGATCGAGCGGCGGTGCGTGACTACTTCGTCACGGCGTTCAAGGTCTTGCCGGGTCTCAAAGTGACGTTCGGCGAGCAATTGATCCGCGTTTATGGCGGTACCGCTGTCAACACCGGCTACTACACGTTCGCGTACGTCAAGGACGGGGAAACCAAGACTCTGCCAGCGCGCTATAGCTTCACCTTCGTGAAGGACGGTGAGAACTGGATGATCGTGGACCATCACTCGTCGGTGATGCCTGCCCCTCCTCGGTAGGAGGCTTGGGTCCGGAGGGGCCGGAGCACCGCTTCGGAACGAATGGCGGGACTACCGGAAGTTGCGCCCCTGGGATGTTCCACACGATGGGACATGGACCGGCGCCGAGCGTCACATCGAGACCGCCACGAGCCGCCGCACCACCTCCATGAGCACCACCGGTAGCAGTTCCGGGCGCCGGAGGAGCGCGTAGCCTGCGCGACCGAAGATCGTCGGGAGGTACGCCGGCGCCTGGCGGTCCACCGTCAGGCAGAAGGGCACGATGCCCTGGAGGCGCGCTTCGGCCACCGCCTGGCGGGTGTCCTCGATCCCGTAGCGGCCCTCGTACTCGTCGACGTCGTTCGGCTTTCCGTCCGACAGGATCAGGAGCAGTTGATTTCGGAACCCCTGGGCAGCGAGCAGGGCGGTCGCGTGGCGAATGGCGGCGCCGGCCCTGGTGTAACGGTCGGGCTCGAGCGCGGCGATGCGGCGCCGGACCTCCGGGCCCACGGTCTCCTCGAAGCGCTTGATGGCGAGCAGGCGCACCTCGCCGGGGCCTTGTCCGGAGAAGCCCAGGATGGCGTGGCGATCCCCGAGCGCGTCGAGGGCTTCGAGGAGGACGATGAGGGCTTCCTTCTCCACGTCGATGATCCGGACGGCGCCCCCCACCCAGCCATCGGTGGAGGCGCTGACGTCGATCAGGAGGGCGATGGCCAGATCGCGCCGGCCCGGGCGCTCGGCCGTGTACAGGCGATCGTCGCCGGATTGTCCCGCTCGCCGGTCGGCGAAGGCCGTGACATAGGCAGAGAGGTCGAGTTCGTCTCCGTCCCTCTGACGGCTCAACCGCACGCGGCGAGGCCGGAGGCCGTCGAAACGGCGGCGGACCTGCCGCACCAGCGCCGCATGCCGGGCCAGGACGCGGTCGACCCAGGGGCCGTCGCCGGCTGATGCGATCGCGGGGCATACCACGGCGCCGTGAACACGGTAGGCGCCGGCCCGATAGTCCCACTCAGGGTAGACGACGCCTGCTCCCACGGGCCCGCGCTCCGCCGCGCCAGCCGCCCGCGCGGCCATCCCCGCGTCGCTCTCGAGAACCTCTCGCGGCGTGCCCGGCGTCCGGACCATCGGCGCCACGGGGAGCTCCGAGAGCGAGTCGGCCAGGCTTTCCGGATCTGCGGCCTCGTCGCGATCGGCGGGTCGCTGGAGTCCCATCGGGTCCTCGACGCTTTCCATGGGCTCATCGAGCCGTACCATCCACATCCCCGGACTCTCGTCGTCCTGGTCGTCCCCGGGTTCGCGGATCGCGGGCCGGCGGCGAAGCGTGGCACTCCGGAGGCGCGTGGGCTCTGACGCGACGGCCTCATCAGGCTCGGCCTCCGTCGCTCGGGCTGCGTCCGAGACGGCGACCTCGAAACGGCCCCAGAGGGGCGCCACCGCGACGCCGCGGTAATGCCCGCCTGCCACGCGCACGCGCCAGGCCATGTCCCGAGCCCAGGCCCGAGACGCGGATGGCGTGGCCGTTGAGGGAAGGTCGGGAGCAGGCGCCGAGGGGTCCGCGGAGAGGACAGCCTGGACGAGGCGCTCGAGGGCGCACTCCATCGGGGTCATCCGCATCTGTGATGGACGCTCGGCGAGGGCTGCCGTCCTGGCCGCGCGGAGGTCCGGTGCCAGGCCCGGGAAGGCACCGGCGATCTCCCGGTCGATGGCGACGGCCTCGGCCAGGAGATAGAGGTCTCGCTCGAGCGAATCGGAGCGATCTCGTGGAGCATGGCCGGGCGTGGCACGGGCCGCGCGCGCCGCCTGCTCGACGGCCAGGAGCCGGTACGTGGCCAGGGCGCGCGGCTCGCCCTCGGGCGCGTCGAGCGCCCTCGGGAGCCAGATGCAGGCTCCGTCGGTCGAGGCGAGAGCGGTTCGCGGCGTGAGGTGGCGGGGCGCGCGCCCCATCAGCCGCGCGAGCCAGACGGGGGCGGGAGAGGGATCGGCGGGGACGATCAGCGGCGCCTCCGCGTAGAGCGCGCGCAGAAACAGCTCGAGCCGCTGCCTGACGCTCGCCAGCGGCAACACGGATCGCTCGTCGGGCGGCGAGCGACGCCGCCAGAGGTCGCGCGCGGCGCTGGTGGCCAGCCGCGCGCCCTCGATCAGGAGGCCTTCCGGCTCGGCCATCGCGCGCCGCTACAAAGGTCGGAGGGGGGCTCCGCCCCCCTTCCGAAACCTCCCCCCGGGAACGGATTGCGCCGGCGAAGCCGGCGCTCGAACGCGGAACATCGGGCGCTCGCCGGCAAGCTTCGCTGCGCCACGCACTCCAGTAGCACGGCGTTCACGAGTGCGCGCTGCTACAGGACGGCGGCGATCACGTCGTGAATCGCGGCGAGGAGTTCGGGATCGTCGGTGAGGGGCGCGGCCACAGCGGTGCGACAGGCGTCTCTCTGCGACACGCCACTGGCGATCAAGCGCGCCGCGGACACGAGCAGGCGCGTGCTCGGCACCTCGGGCAGGCCGCGGTCGCGGAGCTGCCGGAGGCGGACGGCGAGCGCGACGAGATCAGCTCCTGTCGCGCGGTCCACGCCGCCCTCGTGGACCACGATCCGCGCCTCGAGGTCCGGCGGCGGGAAGTCGAATTCCAGGGCCACGAAGCGCTGCCGGGTGCTGCTCTTGAGGTCCTTGAGGAGATGCTGGTAGCCCGGATTGTAGGAGACGATGAGCTGGAAGCCCGGCGGCGCTTCGATCAGCTCGCCGGTCTTGTCGATGGGCAGCACGCGGCGGTCGTCGGTGAGGGGATGGATCACCACCACGGTGTCCTGGCGCGCCTCGACGATCTCGTCGAGATAGCAGAGCGCGCCCGCCCGCACCGCGCGCGTCAGAGGGCCGTCTTGCCAGACCGTCTCGCCGGCCTGCACGAGATAGCGCCCGATCAGGTCGCTGGCCGAAAGGTCGTCGTGGCAGGCCACCGTCACGAAGGGCCGGCCGAGCCGCCACGCCATGTGCTCCAGGAAGCGAGTCTTCCCGCAGCCCGTCGGCCCCTTGAGCATGACCGGGAGGCCGCTCGCATGGCAGGCCTCGAAGACCGCGACCTCCCGGCCCAGGGGCAGGTAGAAGGGCTCCTCGACCGGCGGCGGGCGGACGCCGTCAGGAGCAACGAGCCGAGCAGGGCGCCTTCCGATGGGTACCGCCGAGTCCATGAGACGCCGGGCTCAGCCCGCCGAGCGCGCGGTCGCGAGGTCTCCGGCCTCGTCCCTCCCCGCGCCGGGACGACCGGCCAGGAAGAAGAAATCCCAGAGAAAGAGCGCGACGCCCGCGACGTAGAGCGCCCCCGTGGCCACCAGCATCAGGAAGTGGACCTGGAGCTTCAGCTGCGTCTCGAGATAGCCGATACCGAGGATCCGCTCGAGGTAGGTCTGCGTGAGCCCCGCGGCGGCGAAGGCCATGGTCATGCCGAACATCCCAGCCACCTGGAGCCAGAACGCCCATGACCCGGCCGCGCTCTCGCGCGACTCCTCGCGGCCGGTCAGGCCGGGGAGCGCATAGGTGATCATCCCGAGCACGATCATCACGTAGGCTCCGAAGAACGCCATGTGGCCGTGCATGGGCGTGATCAGGGTACCATGCGTCCACTTGTTCACCGCCGGCCACGTGTGGGCGAGGCCGAGGATGCCGGCGCCGAGCGCCGAGAAGACCGCGCTGCCGATGGTCCAGTGAAGCGCCATGGTGTTCGGGTGGGCAAGGCCGGAGCGCCGCATGGCATAGTAGGCGTACATCGCCATGGCGAAGAACGACAGGGGCTCGAGCGCGCTGAAGAACCCCCCGAAGACCAGCCAGTATCGAGGCACTCCGATCCAGTAGTAGTGGTGCGCGGTACCCAGGATGCCCGAGATGAACGTGAGGCCGACGATCACGTACAGCCACTTCTCCATCACCTCGCGGTCGGCGCCGGAGAGCCGGATGAGGAGGTAGGCGAGGAGTCCTCCCTGGATCATCTCCCAGACGCCTTCGACCCAGAGGTGCACGGTCCACCACCGGTAGAAGATGCTCACCGTGTAGTTGTCGAACTCGAGGAGCGCGGGCAGGTACAGGAGCGCCGTGCAGGCCAGGCCCGCGACCAGCACGCCCTCGGTCGTGGTGAACCGCCCGCCCGCCCGGATGGTCATGAAGAGGTTGTAGAGGAACATGAGCATCACGATCACGATCACGATCTTGAGCGGGAACGGCTGCTCCAGGAGCTTGTTCCCGGCGCTCCAGCGGAAGACGTAACCCACGACCGCGGTGACGCCCATCGCTGTCCAGATCCCGAGCTGCACGTAGGCGAGGCGGACGCTGTGGAGCTCGACGCGCGACTCCTCGGGGACCACGTAGTAGGCCGCGCCCATGAAGCCGGTGAGGACCCACACGAGCAGCAGGTTCGTGTGAATCACCTTCGTGACGTCGAAGGGCAAGAGGCCGAGCAGGGGATCCGGCCCGAGGTACTTGGATGCTGACAGGAGCCCGAACACCATCTGCAGACCGAACAGCAACAACGCCACGACGAAGTACGCGTAGGCGACCCGCTGGGAGCGATACCTCATCGCACGAGCCCTCTCACTTCAAGCTGAGGAGGTAGGCCACGATCCGGTCGACCTGGTCCGGCTTCATGGTCTGCGCGTAGTCGGGCGGCATCAGCGAGCGCCCGCCGGCCGAGTAGGTGGGGCCGGTGAGCACATGCGCGTTCGGGTTGACGATCGATTCGCGGATGTACCCGGCGGCGTCCTTCGCCTCGCCGTGGTAGTCGGAACCCTTGATCCGCGCGGCGGCGGTGGAGGCGATGCCGGCCAGGGTGGGCCCGACGATGTTCACGCCGGGGGCCACGGAGTGGCACGCCGCGCATCCCGGCGGGGTGGCGTTGAACAGGACGCGCCCGAGCTCCACGGGGTCGTTGGAGGCCGCCTGGGGCGCCGGAGCGCCCACGTTGGCGCCGGGGATCGCGGAGCCTCTCACGAGGATCGGCCGCGGAGGCCAGCCCTGAGTATCGATCCGGCCCACCCACGCCAGGAAGGCGATGACGTCGGTGATCTCCTGATCGGTCAGGTTCTGGTTCGGCATGAGCCGGCCGTCTCTCTGCTCCGAGTAGAACTTCGCCGGATCCTTCAGGAACTCCCGGAGATAGCCGTCTCCTCGCTGCGCGGCGATCTGGGTGAGATCGGGCGCGTAGTACGCCCCCTCGCCGAGCAGCGTGTGGCAGTTGGTGCAGTTCTTGCGATGCCAGACCTGCTTGCCCGCGATGACGGACGCGTCGATCGCCGCCGAGTTGGTCAGCTTCGGGAGTTGCCGGTGACTGTCGATCGTGAGGCCGACGAAGATCAGCGCGGACACCAGCGTGGTGAGGAAGAAGAACCGGCGCGTACCCCGTTTGGTCATGGCGGGCTCGACCCCGAGGGAAGTTTGCCGGCCCGGCGTATCGTCGAGACGGCGGCGGACGAGAACGCCGCGAGGCCACAGAGCGCGGCGGCGAGCGCGAGGGCGTCGGCGACAACGGGGAACCGGAGCTGCGCCATGACGAGCGCGAGCGCCGCTGAGAGCGCACCGGATGCCACGATCACCCGCACGGCGTCATGCTCACACGCTGATCCGGTGGAAGTTCGCGATGGCGATCCAGCCGGTGTATAGCGTGGCCGCCGCCATGAGGGCGAGAACGACCCAGGCCAGCGCCCTCGCCAGGGGCCAGGAACCCTCCCGATCGCTTGTCATCCAGCCTCCCGCAACCTCGTTGTCCGGGACACTCGATCAGCCGTTCATACAGCCCACGAGCAGGTCTTGACGATGCAATGAGGGGCCAGCGGGAGTGTCGCAGCGGCCCTCGCCTTTGTCAACCTCCGTGGCAAAGGGTGGCCGCTCCCTCCCCTGGGCATCCCGTCGCCGGCTTCCACGGCCCCTTGATGGTCTCCGGGTGCTCGCCGCCGTTCGGCAGCGGGTCAGTGACCCGTGGATTCTGCGTCTGATTCGCCGTGGGCCAGGCGCTGGTAGCGCTCGACGAGCTCCGTGAAGGCGTCCAGGTCGCCTCCGCGGGCCCGCTCCACCAGCGCTACCAAGTCCATCGGCCTCCTCCTGTGACGGTCGCCTTCTAGTGGCGGGAGACAGACGCCAGCTTTACGCTATTTCGGTCATGAGGCAACGAGACCGAGAGTTCGATACGGCAGCGAGTATAAGACTCTGGTACCTTCTCTCACACGAGCAGCGACCGGGCACAAGAAGGAGGACAGCGTGGCCAAGAGTGTCGTCACCCCCGAGCGGTTCGCCAACGGCATGACGTTCGACGAGTACGTGAAGTACGCCGCGAGCCCTGAGAACCTCGCCCGCGAGGCCTTCGGCGCCTATTACCCCGACGGCGGGTCGATCGGCGCGGCCCGCAAGGACAACAGCGCGGTGCTCCGCGAGCGCTACGCGCGGACGCGGCTGAGCGACCAGCAGGCCGCCGCCATCAAATGGCTCGCCGCGCAGCCCAACGGGCCGGCGAAGATCCTGGTGATCTCCGAGGACTGGTCGTCCGATTGCCGCCGCGACGTGCCGACGCTGGCGCGGCTGGCGGAAGCCGGCGGGCTGGAGCTCAGAATCTTCAACCGCGACGGCAAGAAGATCCTGGGCGCGCGGCGTCCCGATCCCGCCGCCAACGCGGACGGCAACCACGACCTCATGCTGGAATTCTTGAACGAGAAGGACGGCGGCCAGTGGGCGTCGGTGCCGGTCGCGGCTTTCTATACCAGGGACTTCCAGGAGCTGCACCGGTACATCGAGTACCCGGCCATCTACCACAAGGATCGCATCCGCGGACATCAGCAAGCCGCCCGGCCCGGCGAGACGGAGGCGCAGTCGAAGGAGCGCGCCCTGCGAGAGTTCGTTGCCATGCAGGGGTCGCCGTTCTTCGACGTGTGGGCGTCGGCCGGGATCGACGAGATCCTGAGCGCGCTCTACGAGAAGGTGACGGTGAAGCGCTAGTCGATTCGGTTGCCTCCGAGGAGTTCGGCCACCGTGAGCAGTTGTAGGCGGCATGAGCCGCGATGAGTCGCAGCGTGGTCGTCTTGCCGCGGGCGCTCGTCCCGGCCCCGATCCTCCCGGGGGGAAAGTTCGCCGCGGTTCCGGGCCGCGGGCGATGTATCCTCTGGACACAGGTCTCACCACAGGAGGACACCATGGAACCTCTCGACAGAGCTCCCGCCTTCCCGGCGTCCGTCGCCACCGCGGAGCGCGTCACGATCTTCCTCCGCTCGGTCTACGGATGGATGTGCGTCGGGCTCGCCATCACGGCGGCTGTGGCGTACATGATCTCGAGCTCACCCGCGCTCATCGGGGCGCTGGTCTCGAACCATTTACTCATCCTGGGCCTCTTCCTCGCGCAGCTCGGTCTCGTCTTCTTCCTCTCGGCGCGGGTCGACAAGCTCGCGCCGCGTACGGCCACGCTCCTCTTCATCGCCTACGCCGCCCTGACCGGGGTAACCTTCGCGGTCATCCTCCTGGCCTACACGGGCGCGTCGATCGCGACGACCTTCATGGTGACGGCGGGGATGTTCGGCGCGCTCGCCCTCTACGGCACGACGACGGCGCGGAGCCTGGCCGGGGTGGGCCAGTTCTTCTTCATGGGGCTCATCGGCCTCGTGCTCGCCTCGGTCGTGGGGATGTTCTGGAAGAACGCCGCCCTCGAGTTCCTGATCTCGGTGGTCGGGGTCCTCGTCTTCACAGGGCTCACGGCCTGGGACGCCCAGCGCTTGAAGCAGATGGCGACTGCGATCCCGGAGGGCCGGCTCGGGTCCTACGCGATCCTCGGCGCGCTCTCCCTTTACCTCAACTTCATCAACCTCTTCCTCTTCCTGCTCCGCTTCATGGGGGGCCGCCGGGACTGATCGCCGCCGGCCGGGTGGACGGCCGAGCCTGAGGTATGGAGCCCTGGGAGATCGCGGAGACGACGTGGCTCCTCCGCTCGGGCTTCATGGACGTGCGGCGGGATCGTTGCCGCACCCGGGACGGGCGCCGCTCGCGCGAGTACTTCGCCCTCGACTTGAAGGACTTCTGCGCGGTCGTGGCCGTGACGCCGGCCCGCGAGTTGCTCCTCGCCCGAGAGTACAAGCACGGGGCGCGCCGGATCATGAAGACGCTGCCCGCCGGCTTCATCGAGTCCGGCGAGAGCCCGGAGGAGGCCGCTCGCCGTGAGCTGCTCGAGGAGACCGGCTACTCGGCGCCGGCCTTCCAGCTCCTCGGCTCCTTCCACCTCGTCCCCGACCTCACGGCTACCCGCGGCCACGTGGTTCTGGCTCTGGCTGCGACGGTCACGGCTGCTCCACACCCCGGCGAAGACGAGGAGATCGAGGTCGAAGTGGTGCCGCTCAGTCGCCTCCTCGTGCCTGGCCGAATGCCCGGCGAGGGCTATCTCGACGATGCGAGCTCCCTCCTTGCTTTGAGCCTGGCCGTTGCCAGCCTCACGCCGCCGCTCTCGCGGGAGCGAGCGGAATAACAGTCCCGCCGATCAGGACTGGGGCGGCCAGGGGATCTTGAGCGCGTCGAGGCGGCGGAGCCGGTCCTGGCCGAGGGCGCCGTCGTAGATCGGGACTCCGCCCACAACGGCGACGAGGTGGTCCTGCTCGGGGGCGAGACGCGGCGATCCCGATCGAGCAGATGGCCGCCTGGGCGGGCACCATCGCGCACGAGAACCTCGCCGGCATCAACACCCGTGCGTCTACCGCGGCGGATGAGGTATCATCCTCTCAGCCACGAGCCTTTTGCTGGAGGCGCCGCCATGCGGACCCACGGCCCTATGGACGCCCGGAAGCTTCGCTCCCGCCTGAGCCACCCGATCATCGACGCCGACGGACACTGGCTCGAGTACACGCCCGTCATGCGCGAGGAGTTCCGGAAGATCGGCGGTGACGCCGCGGTCGAGGCGCTCGAGCTGAGGACCCAGGCCGTCCCGAACGTGCTCGCGATGTCGCTGGCCGGGCGCCGGCGGCGCCGGGTCGCCATGGAGACGTTCTGGGGATCGCCGTGCGAGAACGTGCTGGACCGGGCGACGGCGATGCTGCCGCGGCTCATGTACGAGCGGCTCGAGGACCTCGGGATCGACTTCTGCGTCGTCTACCCGACGGCCGGGCTGAGCTACCACCGGATACAGGACACCCGCCTCCGGCGCGCGATCTGCCGCGCCTACAACGTCTTCACCGCCGACCAGTTCCGCGGGCTCGAGGGCCGGGTCATCCCCGCGGCGATCATCCCGATGTACACGCCGGAGGAGGCGATCGAGGAGCTCGAGTTCGCGTCGAAGCAGCTCGGGTACAAGGTGATGATGGTCGGCGGCCTGATGCGCCGGCCCGTCCCGGCGCTCGTCGAGGAGGATCCGGCCGCGGCGAAGGCCGTCGAGTGGTACGACGTGATCGGCATCGACAGCGAGCACGACTACGATCCCGTGTGGGCCATGTGCCGCGAGCTCCGGATCGCGCCGAGCTTCCACAACGGCGCGCGCTCGATCCTCCTGCGCAACTCGCCGTCGAACTTCTGCTACAATCACATCGGCCACTTCGCCTCCGCCGGGCACGCCGTCTGCAAGGCGCTCTTCCTCGGCGGCGTCACCCGCCGCTTCCCGGATCTGAACTTCGCGTTCCTCGAGGGCGGCGTCGGCTGGGCGTCCATGCTCTACGCCGATCTCGTCGGCCACTGGGAGAAGCGCAACCGGCAGGCGCTCGAGCGCACGAACCCGCACAACCTGGACCGCGCGCGCTTGCTGGACTTCGCCCGGAAGTACGCGAGCGATGCGGTGGCCGAGGCCGTGAGCCGCGGCGAGGGCCTGGACGGCGACTCGAACTCGGCGCTGACCGGCGGCATCGAGGACCTCGACGACTACTTCCGCTGCAAGATCGAGCGCCGGGAAGACATCCGCGACCTCTTCGTCCCGCGCTTCTACTTCGGCTGCGAGGCCGACGACCCGATCAACGCGTGGGCGTTCAACCGCCGCGCGAACCCGATGGGGGGGCGTCTCAACGCGCTGTTCAGCTCGGACATCGGGCATTTCGACGTCCCGGACATGGCGGAGGTGGTCCCCGAGGCGTACGAGCTGGTCGAGCACGGGCTGATCACCGACGACGACTTCCGGGACTTCATGTTCACCAACGCCGTGCGCTTCTGGGGCGAGGTGAATCCGGACTTCTTCAGGGGCACGGTCGTCGAGAAGGCGGCGGCGGAGGCGCTCGCCCAGGGCGCGGTGCGGTGATGACGCTCCCGGGTGCCGCGGCCCTCGACCCCCAGGTGGCGGCGGTGATCGATCTCGTCGTCAAGTCGGGGCGCCCGGCGTACCACCAGCTCTCTCCCAAGGACGCGCGCCAGCTGTTCCGCGACACGCGGCCCGCCGCGACCCCCGCGCCGCCCGAGGTCGGCAGCGTCCGGGACCTCACGGCGGAGGGGCCGCGGGGCCCGATCCCGCTGCGCATCTATCGGCCGGCGGGCGTCCCGGCCTCGACGCCGCTCGCCGGGCTGGTCTACTTCCACGGCGGGGGCTGGGTGATCGGCGACCTCGAGACCCACGACGTCCTGTGCCGGCAGCTCACGGCGGAGTCGGGCGCGAGCGTCGTGTCCGTCGACTATCGCCTGGCGCCGGAGCACAAGTTCCCGGCCGCGGCCGACGACGCCTGGGCGGCGACGCGCTGGGTGGTCGTGAACGCCGCCCGCCTAGGCGTCGACGCCGGTCGTCTGGCGGTCGGCGGCGACAGCGCCGGCGGCAACCTGGCCGCTGTCGTCACGCTGCAGGCCCGTGAGCAGCAGGCGCCGGCCGTCGGTCTCCAGATCTTGCTCTACCCCGTCACGGACCTGGCGGCGGAGGCGCGATCCTATCGGGACTTCGCCGAGGGCTATCTCCTCACGCGTGACGGGATGCGCTGGTTCATCGCGCACTACCTGGGCGCCCGGGACGAGGCGGCCGACTGGCGCGCGTCACCGATCCGTGCGCGGTCCCTCGCCGGGTTGCCGCCGGCCCTCATCGTCACCGCGGGGTTCGACCCGCTGCGTGACGAGGGTGAGGCCTACGCCGGACGGTTGCGGGACGCGGGCGTGCGGGTGGACTACGTCTGCTACGGCGGGATGATCCACGGGTTCGTGCCGATGGGGCGGCTCATCGACACCGCGAGTCGCGCCGTCTCCCTCATCGCCGCCTCGCTCCGCCAGACGCTCGGCTGAGGGGCGCTCGGGTCACGCGAGGACCATCAGCGACTAGAATGGAGATGACTATGCCAAAGATGCGTGCTGCGCAGATCGCCAGTCCGAACGGGCCGTTTGAGATCGTTGAACGCCCAATTCCACAACCGGACGCCGGTTGGGTGCGGATCAAAGTCCAGGCTTGTGGCATCTGTCACAGCGATTCCATGGTCACCCCGGCCGTCCGGAGTGCCTCGGCCGAAGATCGGCAAAGCGGGATCACGGCACGACACCGGGAAACGGAATCTCGTTGATTGAGTGACTTACCGGTGGCACCAGGCTTGCCGGTATCGAGGCATGAGGCACGCAGAGTGACAATGAGAATCGGAAAACGCTCCGACGGCGACCAGACAGTTCTTCGCCTGAGGGACCACGGCGGACAGCAGCAATGCAGATCCAACGAACGACCAGGGCTCGGAGCCGGATGTGGTGATGGCGAGTGCTGCGACATCCCGACCAAGGAGGCACTCGCGGCGGTACTGATGTTGCGGGAGAATGTCCCTGATCTCAAGATTCGCATCATCAACGTCGTGGATCTGTTCAAGTTCACACCCTCCACGGAGCACCAGCACGGCTTGTCGGATTGGGATTTCGCCAGTCTGTTCATCGTGGACAAGCCCATCATCTTCGAAGTTCCACGGTTATTCGTGGCTGATCCATCGGCTGACCTACGGGCGCACCAATCATAAGAACCTGGACGTGCGCGGCTACAAAGAGAAGGGCAGCATCAACACGGCGTTCGCTCTCGCCATTCGTAACCAGATCACCCGCTTCAGCCTCGCGATCGAGGTCATCGATCGCGCACCGCGCTTGCAGATTGCTGGCGCGCACGCCAGGGAGTAAGCTGCGCAACATGCAGATCGAGTGTCAGAACTACACCGACGAGCACCGCGGCGACGAGCCCGAGATCGATCAGTGAACCCGGCCATGAGCGACGCGCTTCCTGTCGTGTACCTGGCGAGGCACGGTGAGACCGCCTGGACCATCTCTGGCCAGCACACGGGAGTGACGGACCTACCGCTGACCGGGCGGGGCGAACTCGAGGCCGTCCGGCTCGGAGAGCGGCTCGAGGGATTGGCGTTTGCCGAGGTGATCACGAGCCCCTTGCAGCGGGCGGTCCGGACGTGCGAGCTGGCTGGCTTCGGCTGCGCGGCCGAACTCGAGCCTGACCTGCTCGAATGGAACTATGGCACATACGAAGGTCGCACCAGCGCCGACATCCGAGCCGAGCGCTCTGACTGGCAGTTGTTCCGAGACGGCTGCCCGGGAGGGGAGTCGCCGGACCAGGTCGGAGCGCGGGTGGACCGGGTGGCACGCCGGGTGCGGGCGATCGGGGGGGACGTGCTGCTCTTTTCGAGCGGACACTTTCTCCGGGTGTTCGCCGCGCGCTGGCTTGGGCTGGAACCGGGGGCGGGCAGGTACTTCCTGCTGGGCACGGCCAGCCTCAGTGCGGTGGGGTACGAACATGACCGGTCCGAGCCGGTGATCCGCCTCTGGGACGAGACTCCTCATGAACGGCGCATCAGCCCGGCGCAGGTGCACCGGGAGAAGGCACGGCGATGAGCGGGGAAAAGACGGTGGCTCCTCAAGCAGCAACAGCAGCCGAGGCCACGGCGGCGCTGCGCCGGCAATACGGATGTAGTCCGGTCGAGCTAAATAGCGGCCCATGATTCGGAGTGGTAACGGACGCCGCGGCGGCTGCGGGTGGCGTCGTGTGCGCCCCCGGGCGGCCGGGCGGAGTGGGACCCCCGAGTCCCGTCCGCAGCTCGAACAGCTGCGTTCGGGCGAGTGGGTGTCGGAGCCCGGCCGCCCGGGGGCGCACACGACGACAGGACCCGCAGCCGCTACGCCACGCGCGTGCAATCACTCCAAATCGTGGGGGTCTATTTAGTGGGTACCGCCGATGCGCTCTATGAGCGGCACCTGCTCGTCGATAACGTCGCCGATCCGGCGGCCGCCGGCCCGCGTCAGCGCTACGAGGCCCTCGCCCGCTCCGTCCGGGACGTCCTCTCTCAGCGGTGGGTCCGCACGGAACAGACCTACGAGAGCGCGAACCCCAAGCGCGTCTACTACCTCTCGATGGAATTTCCGAGTGGCTCCGATCGACCTCGGGGCAGACGGTTGATCCGGACACCATCTTCGATAGCCAGGTCAAGCGCATCCACGAATAGAAGCGGCAGCTCGTCCATGCGTTGCGCATCGTCGTGCTCTGCGACCGATTGCGGGAGAACCCGACCCTCGAGATGACGCCGCGGACGTTCCTGTTCGCCGGCAAGGCGGCGGCCTACCATCTGGCCAAGCTCATCATCAAGCTCCTGAATGGCCTGGCCGCCACCATCGACGCCGATCCGTCAGTTCGCGGGCGGCTCAAGGTCGTGTTCCTGCGCGAGTACTGCGCGGGAGTCAAGACCCTCGCCGCGGGCTGGAAGTACGACGCAGTGTCGATCGGCTATCCGGGCCCGGTGCTGCACGGTCGTCCGGTCGCGGAGCCGCGTCTCCTCGGCCCGGGCTGGGCCGGATTCGACTATCGGACCGCCTTCGGATGCCCGGTCAAGCTCGTCAACGATGCCGCGATGCAAGCCCTTGCAGCTACCGAGGCGGCAAGATGCTCTTTCTCGGGCTGGGAACGGGCCTGGGCTCGACCCTGACGTCGACGGCATCGTGGAGCCGATGGCGTTGGGCCACCTGCCGTACCGGGACCGAAGCTTCGAGGAGCACGTCGGACTGCACGGACTGCAGACGCGCGGGCTCATGCGATGGCGGCGTGATGTCGAGGACGTGGTCAATCGTCTGATCGCGCGCTCCAGCCCGAGGACGTCGTTCTCGGCGGCGGCAACGTCAACCAACTGGACACGCTGCCGCCTGGTTGCCGAGCCGGCGACAACGCGGACGCGTTTGCTGGGGGGTTTCGACTGTGGGAGCAATTGGACGATAAGCAGACCGCATCTGAAGAAATGACAGGACAACCGATGATGGGAATATTGCCACTGACTGCGCGCCCGGCCTGGAAGGCTCTCGAGGGCCACCACGAGAAGATCCGAGAGCTGCATCTCCGCCAGCTCTTCGCCGAGGATGCGACACGCGGCGAGCGGCTGACCACGGAGGCGGTCGGCATCTATCTCGATTACTCGAAGAATCGCGTCACGGATGAGACCCTCGCGCTGCTCTGTCGACTGGCCGAGGAGTCCGGCCTGCGCGAGCGCATCGAAGCCATGTTCCGGGGGGACAAGATCAACCTGACGGAGGACCGGGCCGTCCTGCATGTGGCCCTGCGAGCCCCGCGCGGCACGTCGATCGTCGTGGACGGCGAGGACGTGGTGCCCGAGGTCCACGCCGTGCTCGGCGCGATGGCCGACTTCTCGACCCGGGTGCGGAGCGGCGCGTGGACGGGGCACACGGGCAAGCGCATTCGCAACGTCGTCAACATCGGCATCGGCGGCTCCGACCTCGGCCCCGTGATGGCCTACGAGGCGCTCAAGCACTACAGCGATCGCGCGATGACCTTTCGCTTCGTGTCGAACGTCGACGAGACCGATCTCGTGGAGGCGACCGGCGACCTGGACCCGGCGGAGACGCTCTTCATCGCCTCGTCGAAGACCTTCACGACGCTGGAGACGATGACCAACGCCGAGAGCGCGCGCCAGTGGTTGCTCGAGGGTCTCGGCGGCGACGTCAAGGCGGTGGCCAAGCATTTCGTCGCCGTCTCGACGAACGCCCGGAAGGTATCGGAGTTCGGGATCGACACCGCCAGCATGTTCGGATTCTGGGACTGGGTGGGCGGGCGCTATTCCATGGACTCGGCGATCGGTCTCTCGACGATGCTCGCCGTCGGTCCTGAGAACTTCCGGGCGCTGCTGGACGGGTTCCACCAGATGGACGAGCACTTCCGCACCGTCCCGTTCGAGCGCAACCTGCCGGTGCTCTTGGGGCTGTTGACGGTCTGGTACACCGATTTCTTCGGCGCCCAGACGGTGGCCATCCTACCCTACGAGCAATACCTGAAGCGCTTCCCCGCGTACCTGCAACAGCTGACGATGGAGAGCAACGGCAAGCACGTCACCCTCGAGGGCACCGAGGTGAGCTACCCGACCGGGCCCATCTACTGGGGAGAACCAGGAACCAACGGGCAGCATTCCTTCTATCAGCTGATCCATCAAGGGACGGGTCTCATCCCCTGTGACTTCATCGCCTTCGGCCACGCCCTGAAGCCGCTGGGTCGGCACCACGACATGCTGCTGGCGAACGTGTTCGCGCAGACCGAGGCGTTGGCCTTCGGCAAGACGCGCGAGCAAGTGAAGGCCGAGGGCACGCCGGACAGCCTGGTTCCTCACCGGGTGTTCCAGGGCAATCGTCCCTCGAACACGATCCTCGCCGAGCGGCTCACGCCGGAAACGCTCGGAAAGCTCGTTGCGCTCTACGAGCACAGCGTGTTTACCCAGGGCGCCATCTGGAACGTCGACTCGTTCGATCAGTGGGGGGTCGAGCTGGGCAAGGTGCTGGCCCAGCGCATCATCTCGGAGCTCGAGAGCGAGACGGAGCCCAGGCTCGGCCATGACAGCTCGACCAACAGCATGATCCGTCGCTACCGGAAGCTGAGGAAGGCGCTATGACGACGGTGGCAAAGGAGTCAGCGATGCAGGTCGGAATGATCGGACTTGGCCGCATGGGCGCCAACATGGCCCGGCGGCTTCTGGCAGGCAGCCACCAATGCGTGGTCTTCGATACGTCCTCGAAGGCGGTCGAGGAGTTGACTCACGCAAAGGCCGTCGGGGCCGCGTCGATCGCGGATCTCGTGAAGAAGCTGGACAGCCCGCGGGCGATCTGGCTGATGGTCCCGGCAGCGGTGGTGGACACGACTGTCAACGACCTTCTACCCCATCTCACGCCCGGTGACATCCTCATCGACGGCGGTAATTCCTATTACGTCGACGACATCCGGCGCGCAAAGGATCTCACCCAGAAGGGCATCCACTACGTGGACGTCGGGACCAGCGGCGGTGTCTGGGGACGGGAGCGAGGGTATTGCCTGATGATCGGGGGCGAGGCGGCGGTGGTCAAGCATCTCGATCCGATCTTCGCGCAGCTGGCTCCCGGCGCCGGGGACATCCCACGCACGCCGGGGCGAGAGGACCTCGGCGGCACCGCCGAGCGGGGGTATCTCCACTGTGGACCGAACGGCGCCGGCCACTTCGTCAAGATGGTGCACAACGGAATCGAGTACGGCGTCATGGCCGCCTACGCCGAGGGGCTGGGTGTCTTGCGCGGCGCCAACCTCGGAAAGCGAGCGCGCGCGATCGACGCCGAGACGACGCCGCTGCGTGCCCCCGAGCGCTACCAGTACGACCTCGACCTTCGCGACATCGCCGAGGTGTGGCGGCGCGGCAGCGTGATCGCCTCGTGGCTGCTTGATCTGACGGCAGCCGCCTTGATCAAGGATCCCGCCATGTCGGGATTCGCGGGCCAGGTCTCGGATTCGGGCGAGGGGCGGTGGACGATCAGGGCCGCCATCGACGAGGCCGTGCCGGTCCCGGTGCTGTCCGCCGCGCTCTATCAGCGCTTCAGCTCACGCGGCGAGGCAGATTTTCAAGACCGAGTGCTGTCAGCCATGCGATACGAGTTCGGCGGACACCTCGAGAAGCCGGGCAGCAGTGACAGGAGCGCACGATGAGCGACGGCCTACGAGTATGAGCCAGGTACCTGGGGACCAAACGAGGCCGACTCGATCGTCGCGCCCCCCGGAGGCTGGGTGAGGTTGCCATGAGGATCGAAGCGCTGGCTGATGCCGATGCGGTCGCGCGGGCGGGTGCCGCATTCACCGCCGCGGAGGCGCGCGCGGCCGTCGGCGCGCGTGGTCGCTTCATCGTGGCCTTCAGCGGGGGTCACACCCCGTGGACGATGCTGCGCGCGCTGGCCGATGAACAGGTGCCATGGGCCGGTGTGCATGTCGTCCAGGTGGACGAGCGCGTGGCGCCGGCGGGAGACCCCGACCGAAACCTCACCCACCTGCGGGAGAGCCTGCTCGCGCATGGTCCGCTACACCCCGAGCAGGTTCATGCCATGCCCGTGGAATCGGCCGACCTGGAAGCGGCGAGCGAGTGCTACGCCCTGACGCTCCGGCAGATTGCCGGCTCGCCCGCCGTGCTGGATCTCGCCCATCTGGGCCTTGGGCCCGACGGCCACACCGCGTCGCTGGTGCCCGGGGATCCGGTGCTCGACGTCACCGACGGAGACGTCGCGCTCACGGGGGTCTATCAAGGACGGCGTCGGATGACCTTGACCTATCCCATGCTCAACCGATCCCGGCGCATCGTCTGGCTGGTCACCGGGCGCGAGAAGGCGGCGATGCTGGCGCGCCTGTGTCGGGGCGACCGGTCGATTCCAGCCGGGCGGATCAGTCAGCACCAGGCCCTGGTGCTGGCCGACCACGAGGCGGCACGGGCGGGACCCGAGCCATCAGTACGCTGACGCCACACCAGGGAGAAGCCAGCATGCGCGTGGGAATCGCCACCGATCACGGGGGGTTTGGCTTGAAAGGGGATCTGCTCGCGCGGCTCCGCGCGGCCGGGCACGACGTCGTCGATTTCGGGGCGGACGAGCTGAGCCCGGATGACGACTATCCGGACTTCGTCATCCCGCTGGCCCAGGCCGTGGCGGCGGGGACGGTCGAGCGCGGGGTGGCCATCTGCGGGAGCGGCGTGGGCGCCTCGATCTGCGCCAACAAGGTTCCGGGGATTCGTGCCGCGCTGATCCATGACCACTTTTCCGCCAGGCAGGGCGTCGAGGACGATCACATGAACATCATCTGCATCGGTGGCCGCACGGCGGGGCCGGGCATGGCCTGGGATCTCGTGCAGACGTTCCTGGCAGCCGAGTTCAGCCACGCCCCGCGACACTTGCGCCGCCTGAGCAAGGTGGCCTTCCTGGAACTCCAACCGACGAGGACCCACCCATGAGTGTTACGCATGTCGCTGCACCGATGACCGACACCGAGCTCGACCAATTATCGCTCGACACCATCCGCACGCTCTCGATCGATGCGGTCCAGCAAGCCAAGTCGGGGCACCCTGGCACACCGATGGCGCTCGCGCCCCTCGTGTACACGATCTGGAACCGCGTGATGCGCTTCGGAGAGTGAGCAATGAGTAAAGTATGCGAGCCTGTTCCTGAAGCTCCAGCGGGAGGCTCGAGAAGCTTCTCGCGGGCTTTGGGCCGCTCGCTGACAGGCCCTCGATAATGTTGTTCCCACGCGGGGTGTGAGATGAAGACTCGGTGCGAGTGGGCGACCCGGAGCCCGCTTGAAGCCCGCTACCACGATACGGAGTGGGGCGTGCCGTCTCGCGACGACCGACATCTCTTCGAGATGCTCGTCCTGGAAGGCGCTCAGGCGGGGCTGAGCTGGGACACCATTCTCAGGAAGCGCGACAACTACCGGCTGGCCTTCGCCGGATTCGAGCCGGCCGAGGTCGCCCGCTTCGACCGGTCGAGACGCGCGCGCCTGCTCCGAGACCCCGGCATCGTGAGAAACCGGCTGAAGATCGAGGCCGCCGTCATCAACGCGAAGATGCTGCTCGAGGTCCAGCAGGAGCACGGGAGCTTCGCGGCCTATGTCTGGCGGTTCGTGGACGGCGCGCCCATTCGAAGCGCCTGGACGTCGCTCCAGGAGATTCCTGCCGAGACTCCGTCATCCCGGCTCATGAGCCGGGACCTGGCCCGGCGCGGGTTCAAGTTCGTCGGGCCCACCATCTGCTACGCGTTCATGCAGGCGGTGGGCCTGGTGAACGATCATGTGGTCGGCTGCTTCAGGTACCGCCAGCTGTGAGCGGAGAGGGAGAGTGAGACGGTCTAGTCTAGGTCAGCCACGCGATGCAGTCGCGTGTGAGGCCGCGGAAGGCTGCACCGGCTTTCGCCTCGGCGACCTCCATCGCGCGGAGGACGTGCGAACGCAGATCCGCGAGGTCGGGCACAGTCCAATCAAGCACACCCGTGCGCATGGCGTCCTGATCAGCCCGACTATTGCGACTGAACTCGTCGAGGAACTCGTTGCGCAACCGGTCCGCCCCTTCCCTCGTTCCCTGCGCGATCAGCGCCTGGTACCGGGCCCCCTGGAAGAGGTCGAAGGCAGCCGGTCCACCCATGACGGCGAGGATCGCCCGATCGAGCGCGATGTACGCGACTCCAGGCCTCAGGAACCGACTGAACGCATGGATCTGCCGTCCCCCGAAGTTCTGATTCAGGACCACGGACACCACGGGCACTCGGCTGAGCACGTTGACGTCCAGAGATTCGCCGCCGATCTGCTGGATGCGAAGGCGCTCCTGCTTCGTGCCGGGAACGAACCCGGGCGCGTTCGACAGCATGACCAGGGGGATCCCGTTCCGGTCAAGGAACTCCATGAACACGCGGAACTTCTCCGTTCCCGGGGCGTCCGGCGCCCCGCCCGCGAGCGGCTGGTCCGCGATCACGCCCGCGACCTTTCCGTTCAGCGTTGCCAGGCCCGTGATTAGCGTCGATCCCCCCGTCCTCCGTCCTTCGCCGTAGAACTCGATGAAGCTCGCTTCGTCGAAGACTGCCTCGATGACGTCCGTGATCATGTCGTAGGCTCGCGACGTCTCGAGGGGAATATCCGGGACCTTCTTCGGCGGCTCGAATGCCTGGGATACGCCCCTACTGTCCAGAAGGCCGAGGACCCGGTTGGCGAGGTCGAAGGCCTCGTCGAGGCTGTCCGCCTCAAGGGGTGCGGTCTTCATGGCGAGACGCCGGTCCTTCTCCGAATCCTCGGTCCGCCTCACGTAGATGACCGCGTCTGCCTGACTGTTCAGGGTGACCAGAAGAAGTCCCTCCGGATGGGTGACGATGTGGATGCGGGGTGGTCCCGGGACGAAGATGAGGCGCACGAAATCCATGCGGGCCCGGATCCCCATCTCGTCCTCGCCCTCGATGCTCCGGTACCACTTCCTGCCGAAGACCAGGATCTTCGGCGATCGGGTCTTGTTCGCGATCTGGAAGAGCTCTTTCGCCCGCACGACGCTCGCGAAGGAGCGGATGCCCGAGTGGGTCCTCGGGCCCATGACGAGGGCGCGTTTGCCCCCGAGCCTTGCGAAGCCCCCGACCAGGGCACCGGCCTCCAAGTACTCTCGTTTGAAGGGCACGAACGTTCCGTGATCGACGTTGGCGGTGATCCTGCGTTCGCTCAGCACGGTGTCGGTGGAGTCGTCCGTATCCTCGTGAAACTCGCCGGATATCCGCGCGATTGGGGCGCGACCGCCGCTTTCGGAGAAGAGCTCGTGAATGCTCCGAATCTGGTTGAGCAGCTCGATGCGGTCGCGTGCGACCAGATCCACCGTGCCTGTCCACTGTCCCATAACCCGAGCACCGCCGATGTCGTAATTGGTCAGGGTCTCGCCGGTGACGGCCCTGATCACGTTCGAGCCCGTGAGCACGCGGTAGGACTGCTCCGAGTCCTGGATGATCTGGATCGCGGCCTGGGAGGATCCGTACACGTCGAGCCCGCTCGAGGAGCCCACGCTGATCGCTACCGGGAAGAAGGAGCGCGGGCCCTGCTTCCCCTCCACGGCTTTCGCGAGCCCGAACCCGCGATCGAGCTCCTGAAAGAGATCGCGCAGAGCGGGATCCTCGGTGCTTCGAACGGTCGAGAGGAACCGGTCGTAGCTCACGCCGTGGGCGACGAGGGCGTTCATCATGAAGCCTTCCGCCGCGCGGTTGAGCGAGACCATTCCCTGCCGGACGTTCGCTCCCGCTCCATCGTTCCAGACGTAGAGGGGTGCGTCCCTGAGATACGCGTAGTAACACGCCGCTGCGTACTTGCGACCTTCGAGATCCCCCGTGGCACCGCCGCTGATCCGGGAATCCTTGATGAAGAAGAGGGCCGGCCGGCCGGCCATCAGGCCCTCGTAGATCCTCGCCCCCACGGGCGCGCGGGCCTTGGTGTTCGCGGCCCCATCGCTGGCGACTCCGTCGATCGACTCGATCAGGACCTCCCGCGCCGTGTCCGGATCGAAGCATTCGTGCGCCCAGAGCTCGGCGGGCCATTTGCGCCGATCAAACAGCCTCTGATTCTTCTCATCGACGACGCCGTTCCAGAGGGGACTGCGGCTATCGGTCTCGTGCAGGAGGTCCAGGCAGGGCCTTCCACCCTCGAGATAGACGTGGAGGACCTTCCGTTCGGCCACCTGGAAGCCCGGCCGCCGCGCGTCGACCTGGAGAAGAACCCAGTCCGCCTTGGCGCGAAGAGCGAACCGGACGAACCTCTGCGCCATCTGAGCGAGGTTCTTGTACTGGAGGATCGAAGGATCGCTTCCCGCCAGATCCATCTCCACCGGCCGTTCGCACGCGAGAATCTCGACGAGATTCTTCTCGCCCCTCTCGAGGTTGTTGTAAGCCGCAAGCAGACGACCGGCGTGAATGGCCGCCTCTTCAACGTTCGGAACGGAGGCGATGTGGCCCCGAGAATCGATCTCGGGCAATGGCGCCCCCTCCTCGACCCAGGCGATCGTCGCATACCCGTGCGCTCCACCCTCAAGCGGCGTCAATCGATACACGACGACCGCGGGAATCGTCGAAGGCAGGGGCTCGATTCGATAGCGGCCCGACCACAGTCCCAGCCGCCGTTCGAGCTCATGCCGTACCCAGGCGGGGAGAGCGAGTGAGAGGAGGGTGGTCTCGGGACTCTGCAGTGCGGCCAGCGCTCGCTCCCGGAAGCTGCCGTCGTCGCTCGGCAGAGAAGAAAAGGGGTCGAGGAGGAAGCGCTCGAACGCGCTCTGGTCGGGCTGGGCGACCCCGATCTCTTCCAGAATGTGCGGACCGCCTTCCGGACCGCCCGCCCCCGACAGGAGCGCTCGACCCGGAGCTGCGAGGGAATCATCCCGCTCCGACTGTTCCTGGCGGACAAGCTCGCGGAGCGAGGTCAGTACCGTCGGCGGAGCGAAAGAGCGTTCCAGGAGAAGGTCCAGGAGGGAGGCGATCAGGCTTCTTCCGTCGCGGATGGCCGCGTACGCGCGGAGGATGTGAAAGATGGCAAGCCTCATCTCGGTGCTTCGTTTTCCTCGCGACCAGAAGACGCCGTACTTCCGCAAGAGGGAGCTCAGGACGGAACGGAAGAAGTCGGGAGGCGTAAAGGTTTCGTTCTCCCATTCCAGTAGCAGACGATTCATCTGCCCGAACCAGGTCTGGTCTCCCACTAGCCTCGGGGAATAGATCTGCTTGAGGAAGGAATAGACGTCGAGAATGTCCGTGATGGTCTCTTCGCAGGTATCGAAGGGGATGCCGGAGCCTTTCAAGTCATTGAAGAAGCGCCCCAGCCGGACCGTGATCTCTTCGTCCTGTACGTACCCCAGGTAGAAGGACCGGACGAGGGAAAGGATCGAGGGCAGGGCGCCCGAGGGATTCGCGCGGGCCGCTTCGCCGAGACCTCCATCCGGGAGGTCCGCCTCCCGGAGGCGGCTGAGAATCTCGTGTTTCTCCCCGCGGATCTCGACCGCGTCCGGCTCGATCCCTGTGGTCTTCTCCGTCGATTCCTCCTCGACGATGAGGAGGATCTCGCCTTCGGTGAGGGGTTTCCCGATGATCAGCCCCTGAGACGTTACACCGCGGACGAGGCGGGAGAGATCGCCGTCTTCCACGAGATAACCCACGGCCCCGGACACCGGCGAAGCAAGGACGGTTTCCATCTTCATCGCGTCGATCACGATCAACGGATCGCCTTGCTCCACGCGGCTTCCGAGTCGGATGAGGTCTCCGCTTCGGTCCGAGGCGAACTTCACGAAGGAGCTCTGGAAGGGAGAGCGGACCGTCCCCGGGGAATCGACCTTCTGCCCAGTGCCAATGACCTGGAGCTTGATCCGGTAGTAATGGATGCGGCCGTCTTCCTCCATCACCCGGAGGATGTTGAAGGACGGCCTGCGGTCGATCCGGATGGGGTAGGATCTTCCGCGAAAGAGGATCAAGAAGTCGTCGTGTCCCTCCACTCGCCGAGAGATGTGCATCGCGCCGTAGTAGACGTTGTTCACGAACGCGCCGTACGTCTCGAGCCCGAGCTGGAGGAAGTCGATCCGGATGCGCTTTCCGTGCACCTCGGCGTAGAAGGAAGGCGAGACCGAGAGCGTCCCTCCCACGAGGATGCTCTCGAGGTCTCCTGAGGCCAGGCTTTCTTCGAGCGTTCTGTGAAGGGAGTGGGCAAGCTCGGCGAGGGAGCAGAAGACGGCCGCATCGACCGGCCGTTCGGCGTCCGTTTCCGGAGACCGAAGCTCGTCGGCGTCGTCCAGGAGGCGGTTTGTGTAGACGCCGCTCTGAAAGTCCGGGTGCCGGACGATCTTGAGGAGCTGGTCGACGTTCGTGGTGATGCCGCGGATGTACAGCTCGCCCAGGGCCCGCTCCAGCCTCAGGAGGCATTCCTTCCGGCTGGTGCCGCGGGCGATGAGCTTTCCGATCATGGGATCGTAGTCGGGGAGGATGGTGTCTCCCTCTCTGAAGCCGAAGTCGGAGCGGATCCCGTTGAAGGTTGGAAGATCCAGGTCTTGAATGATGCCCGGGCTCGGGGAATAGTTGTTCCAGGCGTCCTCCGCGTAGATGCGGCACTCGATGGCGTGGTTTCTTTCCGCGAAGCGGAGCCGGAGAGCCTGGTGGTACGGGATCTCATCTTCTCGGCCGTCGAAGTAGAGGACCTGCCATTTCGCGAGGTCGATACTGAGGCTCTGGTCGGTCACCGGGTATTCCACCTGCAGGCGCGTGTTCACCTCGAGGAACCCGAAGTCCTCCGTGTCGGCGTCGAGCAGGAACTCCACGGTGCCGGCCCCGCCGCCTTCCGCGTAGCCCGATACGGCCGCCATGTTCTCGGCTGCGGCTAGGAGCCTCAGGTTCGATCGGTTCTCGAGAAAGAATTCCCCCGTTTCCTCGATGATCTTCTGGTTCCTCCGCTGAACCGCACACTTGCGGATACCAACCGCCATCCCGTTGAAGATCTGCACTTCGATGTGCACGGGACGCTTAATGTACTCTTCCAGGTAGAGGGAGTCGTCGTTGTACTGCACGTGCCCGATCCTCCGGGCCGACTCGTACGCGTTGGAGAGCTCGGTCGCGTTGTACGCCGCGACCATCCCCTTTCCGCCACCGCCGGCGTTGAGCTTGACCATGACAGGGTAGCCGATGCGCGCGGCTTCGTCCTTCGCGTGATCCAGGTCGCGGATCAACCCCGTCCCTTCGAGCAAGGGGATACCGTGCGCTTTCGCGAGGGCGCGGGCATCGAGCTTGTTCCCCACCTTTCGCATCACCGCCGCCGGTGGTCCCAAGAAGACGATGTCCTCTCCCTGGGCCCGGGACAGCTCGGCGATCGCCTGGACGAAGCCGTGGCTTTCGGAGAGGAAGCCGTATCCGGGATAGACGGCGTTCGCCTTCGACAGCAGGACCGCTGCCAGGACAACGGGGATGTTCGTGTAGTTGCGGGCATCGCCGATGTAGACGACCTCATCGGCGAATTCGTACCAAGACTGTTTGCGGTCGGGGTCTGTCACGATCGCCACCGAGGGGATCCCTTCCTCCTTGAGGACGAAGAAGAATCGCTTGGCGATCTCGCCCCGGTTCGCGACGAGCACCTTGTGGAGCTGCTGGAACTGTCTGCGCGCCGGGGGCCTGGGCCTGTCGAGCAGGGGGTTCGCCCGTCGGAGCTCACTGAGGGCGTCTTGTACATGACGAATCATGGCCAGTCTCCACTTTGGAACTGAAGCCGGACGATGGCGTCGGGTTCCGTACTGCTGAAGGGCGCCCGGTCAGACGGCGATCGAACCACCTCCCGCCAGGTGTTTGGCTCGGGCGTCGAGACGCCTGTCTTCTGACCCCTGGGCCACGGGGGCCTGTCGGCTCGCGGACGACGAGGCGCGCCTGGTTTACGCGACCACGGCAGGGTCCAGGCGCATGATGACGTACCCACCGACTGCGCCGGCGCCGAAGCCAGGGGTGAAGATGCGCATCGGGCGGCTGATCACACCCTCGCGCACGGCGTCGTGGATCGCAATCGGGATGCTCGCGGACGAGGTATTGCCCACCCGCTCGATGTCGAAGTAGAGCCGCTCCCTCGCCACGCCGGCGGCCTGCGCCAGGCTGATCACCATGGTCTTGTTCGCCTGGTGCGGCACGACGAGGTCGATCGCGTCCAGCAGCGAGCCTGAGCCGCCCTCCGGGTGCGGAAGGGCGCGCAACTCCTCGATCATCTGCGTGAGGTAGCGCTTCACGAGCGCCTTGACCTCGGGGCCATAGACGGTGATGTTGTTGTCGAAGTCTGGGTTGGGCCAGATGATCGAGTCCACCTCGCTCATGGGCCCGCTCGCGTAGGTCTGCAGGATCTCCAGGTCCGGGGGCGCACCCGCGGGCGCCGGGCCCACGACCAGCGCGGCGGCCCCGTCCCCGAAGATCATCCGAGAGGTCCGCACCGTGCCGATCTTGTCCGAGAACTTCTCGGCGCAGACCACGAGCACGGGGCGCTCGACCTCCTGGAGAAGCCGCGTGGCCTCGGAAAGGCCGTACGCCAGGCCCGCGCAGGCCGCCACGAGATCGCAGGAGGCGTGGGTCTGGAACATCCCGAGCTGCCCGGACAGCCAGGTCGCCAGAGACGGCAGCATCTTGGCGCTCGTGCATGAGCAGAAGAGCACCGCGCCAATGTCCTCCGCCCGGCGCCCGGCCTTCTGGAGGGCGCCCTGGGCCGCCAGGAGCGAGAGGTGGTCCAGGTCCAGTTCGGTGTAGAGGCGTTGCTCGATACCAGTCTTGTACTGGATCTCTTCCGCGGTCATCGGGGACCAGCAGTAGGCCGCGTTCCGGATCAGGTCCTCGTTGGTGCAGACGCGCTCGCCCTTGCGAACCGCCAGGGCCTCGAGGCGCGGCATCACGGCAAACCGCTCGCGGACCTTCACGGGCGGGAAGGGCTTCACCGGCTGCCGCGAGGCGGCCGGCTGGGGCTTGGGAGGCCGGACCCTTTGCGGACCCTTGAGGCGGCGGATGAACCGAAGGATCTGGGGATCGCGGGGACGGAAGAGGACGACGAAGTCGTCTGGCTGGAGCTGGCCCACCTCGGCGAGCCCGGTCTTCGCTCGATCCCACGGGTACTGGTTGTGGAGCACCATCGCCTGGCGCAGGAGGGCCTCCAGCTCCGGCACGGCGTGCGTGCACTCGATGATGTCTTCCTGCGCGTAGCGCGGACAGTCGGGGTCATAGGCCAGGAGGTGGTAGGTCAGGTTCCGGGGATTGGCCAGGATCTCCGACACGGTCGGCTTGATCGCCGGCAGTTCGGCCCCGGCGCCCTTCTTGTGGCGGAAGACGTCGAACAGGATGCGGAAGATCTTGTCCTCGACACCCTCGTCCCAGCTCGGCGGGAGCGCCAGATACCCGGCCTCGATTGTGGCCGCCAGCTCGGCCCCCTCCCAGGGTCTGAACACCGGGAGGAACACGTCGTCGCGCTGCCGGGGCACATCGCGCCATCGGGTCGGCATCTTATCGTACATGGTCACGGCATAACGGTTCACCCAGAAGAGGTTCAGCGCCAGGTCACGCAGCAGCTGGTAGCGCCCCTTGTAACCGCGGGCCTCCACCCGGGCGACGATGTCGATCTCGGTCGGCGCCTTTTCCTCGAAGTCTCGCTTGATCACGGCCGCGAACTGCTCCAGGGTCTCGAAGACCGAGAAGTCGAGTTCCGGGATGAAGTTATAGGGGAAAACGAGGCGCCCGTAGCGGTTGATGACGAACGGCTTCATGGGTCAACTCCAGCGAAGGCGCGTGAGGTGCCGGCAACCACGAGGTCGACCCGATGCAAACGAGCCGAGCCCTCCCGATAGACAGATGCATGATAAAGGAAGGCCTGTCGCGAGGCAAGCGGGAACCGGCCTGAAGTGATGCGCCGCCGACCCGAGGCCTTTTCGCAGGAGTATCCTGTACATAGCCAACATACGTGTGTCACTATGGGGTCGCGTCACGGGCCCTAAGCGAGCGGCCCCACGAGAGGCTTGCTTCCCCTCGTGCCGGACCTCGAAGCCGGAAACATGCTGGTCAAGCAGCTCGAATACCTGGCGGCGGCCCAGGGCGCGGGGATCGTGCTGGGCGCCTGGGTGCCGATCATCCTGACCAGCCGCGCCGACAAAGTGCTGGCGCGGATGGCCTGCTGCGCGGTGGCCCCCTTGCTGGCGCAGCGGGCGGAGCAGCACGGCTGTGACTAAGGGCATCCTCGTCCTCAACGTCGGATCGTCCAGCGTCAAGTTCTCCCTGTTCGCCATCGAGGGCGGTGGACAGTTCCTTCCGTTGCGATATCGCGGCCTAATCGAAGGAATCGGATCGGGTGCCCGCTTTCTCGTGGCGGACGCGGATGGCAAGCATCTGGTAGACGAACCGCTGACGGGCGGGGGTGCCAGTGGAAACCATGAGGCTGTCCTGCCGGTCCTGCTCTCGTGGATTGACGGCCACTCGAATCGGTTGGCAGTTCTCGGGGTTGGCCACCGGGTGGTCCATGGTGGGCTGCGATTTGCGGCGCCGGTGGTCGTCGATGGTTCGGTCCTTGACGAGTTGGAAGAGCTGGTGCCGCTGGCGCCGCTGCACCAGCCGCACAACTTGGCGGCAGTCCGGGCCCTGAGCAAACTCAAGCCCGATGTGCCTCAAGTGGCGTGCTTCGATACCGCATTTCATCGGACCCAACCCCAGGTGGCCCAGGCGTTCGCCTTGCCGCGCGAGCTATCGGAGGCCGGGGTCAAGCGGTATGGCTTCCACGGGCTGTCGTACGAGTACATCGCCGCAGCCCTGGCAGGGGTTGTGGGTGAGGCGGCGAACGGGCGGGTTGTGGTGGCTCACTTGGGGAACGGGTGCAGTATGTGCGCGATGCGCGATGGCAAGAGCGTAGCAACGACTATGGGCTTCACGGCGCTTGAAGGACTGCCCATGGGCACCCGCTGTGGGGCCCTTGATCCCGGCGTGGTCCTCTATCTGCTGAGCGAGCGCGGAATCGGCGTTGCCGACGTGAGCGACCTTCTGTACCATCGGTCGGGCCTCCTCGGTGTCTCGGGCATCAGCCATGATATGCGCGAGCTCCTGACGGACGATTCCCCCCACGCGGCTGAGGCGGTCGACCTGTTCGTGTACAGAATCGGCCGCGAACTCGGATCGCTCGCGGCGGCCCTCGGGGGGCTTGACATCGTCGTGTTCACCGCGGGGATCGGTGAGCACGCGGCTCCGATACGGGCGCGGGTGTGCGAGGACGCGCGGTGGCTGGGAATTCGTCTCGATCGTGCCGCCAACCTGCGAGGCGGGCCGAGAATCAGCGAGTCCGACAGTCCCGTATCGGTGTGGGTGATCCCGACGAACGAGGAACTGATGATCGCGCGCCATACCGCCGACTTGCTGGGAGAGCGCGGACCGAGAAATGGCAACTAAAGACAGAGGAGACGAGAGATGGAGCGCTTGATCCTGTGCATATGACAGCCCTGTCTTCGCCGACTCCAGGAACTGAAAGCAAGAGATGAGGCGTATCCCGTTTCGCAACGACCTGCCAAGGGGGCTCCGGGTCCTCGCGGAGCTCGCTTTGGACTTGCGCTGGACGTGGAGCCACAGGGGCGACGCACTGTGGCGGATGGTGGATCCTGAGGCCTGGGAGCGCACCCGAAACCCATGGACGATCCTTCAGGATGTCTCCCGCGAGCGGCTGGAACGGCTCGCCGGAGAGGATCGCTTTAGAGAAGAGCTCGAGAAGCTGGTGGCGATCCGCCAGGGGCATCAGGGCGAGGCGGGCTGGTACGGTGAGGCGCACGCGAAATCGGCCCTCAAACGGGTCGCCTACTTCAGCATGGAGTTCGGGCTCGGGGAGGCTCTGCCCCTCTACGCCGGGGGCCTGGGAATCCTGGCCGGAGACTACCTCAAGACCGCCAGCGACCTCGGTGTGCCGGTGGTGGGTGTGGGGCTCTGATCATTGATCCGCGGCCGATCTTGACAGTGCCGCCGTCGTCGGAGTAATCGGATAGTGGTCGATTCATTCCCGAGGGGCGCGTCGCACGTCGCGTCGAACCCGTCCAGAGGAGGAACCTGAATGGCTGCATTCACCCGTCGGCGCTTTCTCGCTAGCTTGGGACAGGCCGGCGTCTTGCTCGCCGCCGGCTCCGGAGTCCTTCCCGCGCGGGCCCAGGCCGCGGACGACCCGATCCTGGCGGGGCGGCCACTGGTCCGCTACCCTGAGAAGACCGACCTGATCCTCCTGACCTCCCGCCCGCCGCAGCTCGAGACCCCGATGAAGTACTTCGACCGGGCCATCACGCCCAACGAGGCGTTCTTCGTGCGCTACCACATCTTCCCGGTCCCCACCAGCGTGGATCTCGCGACCTGGCGCCTCAAGGTCGACGGCCGCGTGGACCGGCCGCTCGAGCTCTCGCTGGACGACCTGAAGAGCAAGTTCCCAGCGGCCGCCGTCACCGCCGTCAACCAGTGCTCGGGGAACAGCCGCGGCCGCTTCTCGCCGCGTGTCCTGGGCGGCGAGTGGGGCGACGGCGCCATGGGCAATGCCGAGTGGGTGGGCGTTCGGCTGCGCGACGTCCTCGCCGTGGCCGGGGTGCGGCAGGGCGCGATCCAGGTCACCTTCGACGGGCTGGACAAGCCGGCCTTCCCATCGGTGCCGGACTTCGTGAAGAGCCTGGACCTGACACGGATCCTGGAGGATCCGGACGTCATCATCGCGTACCAGATGAACGGGCAGCCGCTGCCCATGCTCAATGGCTATCCCGCGCGCCTCGTGGTGCCCGGGTGGTACGCCACTTACTGGGTGAAGAACCTGTCCGAGATCACCGTCATCGACCACGTGTTCGAGGAGTTCTGGATGAAGCCCGCCTACCGGATCCCGGACACCCCCTGCGGCTGCGTGGAGCCCGGGACGGCGCCCAAGCGCACGGTGCCCATCAACCGGATGACCGTGCGCTCGTTCATCGCCTCGCCCGGCTCCGGCGTACCGGTCCCCGTGGGCCGCCCGACCACCGTCAAGGGGATCGCCTTCGACGGCGGCTACGGGATCGCCGAGGTCCAGTTCTCGAGCGACGGCGGGGTCTCCTGGAACCGTGTCCAGCTCGGGTCCGACCTCGGGCGCTACTCGTTCCGCGAGTGGTCGACAACCTGGACGCCGCCCACCAGGGGCGACCACCGTCTCATGGTCCGCGCCTTCAACGGGATCGGGGAGTCCCAGGGCGCCCGGCCCCTGTGGAACCCGGCGGGCTACCTGCGCAACGTCATCGAGCACGTCGACGTGCGGGCCGTGTGAGGAGGGCGCCATGAGAGCCATCATCGCGTGCCTGGTGTTGATGCCGGCGCTGCCCTTCGCCGCCGCGGCGGCGGACAAGAGCATTACCCTGCCCCCCGACAACCAGCACGCCCGGCTCGAGCCGGGTCCCAACCGCGACCTCACCCAGACCCAGTGCCAGGTCTGCCACTCCACGGACTACATCGTGATGCAGCCGCGCGGGGACGCCAAGCAGTGGGCGGGAGTGGTTACCAAGATGGTCAAGGTCTTCGGCGCGCCGATCAACGAGGCCGACGCCAAGGCCATCACGGAGTATCTGGCGACGGCCTACGGCCCGGCCAAGTAGCGTGGGGGCCGGGCGGAGCAGTTCCCGCGGGGTCGCGGGCAGGAGGCGGGCACGAGCCCGCGGGGAGATCGAGGCCGGGCGTGAAACAGCCATGTCGTCGAAGGGGCCACCGCATCTTGCAAGGAGGGAACCGATGCCGGTTCGATACATTGACCAAGTCCGTCAGGTGATCTACCCGAACCAACCGGCCTATCAGTGGTCCACCTTCGCGACATCGCCGTGGACACCTCTCACGAAACCGCTCGCGAAGTGTCGGATTGCCCTCCTCTCCTCAGGCGGTGTTCATCTCGAGGACCAGCCGCCCTTTGACTCCGTGAAGAACGATCTCTCCTGGCGCGAGATTCCTGTCGACGCGGATCTGCGGGATTGCAGGATCTCCCACTACTCAAAGAACGCGCAGCGGGTCGAGGATTACAACACCGTTCTTCCCCTTGAGCGGCTCCGAGAGCTGTCGGCCGAGGGATTTATCGGCTCGCTCGCCCCCCTTGCGTTCAGCTTCATGGGACGGATCTTCAAGCGCACAGAGCTTCAGAAGGAAATGGCGCCCGGGATCGTGGAGCGCCTGAGAGTGCTCGACGTGGATGCGGCGCTCCTGGTTCCCGTCTGACAGCTCTGTCATCAGTCCGTGGGACTGATGGCGCGGGTCATCGAGCAGGCCGGAATCCCGACGGTCTCGCTGTCGTCGGCACTGGACATCACGGTGCTCGTGAAGCCCCCGCGGGCGGTGTTTGTGAACTACCCCCTGGGGCACCAGTGCGGGAAGCCTTTCGACCGGGAGAACCAGCGGGCCATCCTGACGGCGGCCCTGCGCTGCCTGGAGACCAGCAGCGTTCCCGGGCGGCTTCTCCAGCTCCCGTTTCGGTGGCGGGTGAATGACCTTCTCGACCTCTGGGAAGAAGACGAGTTCCATCACCCGACGGCAGAATAGGCTGCCTGGCGATACTGCAACCTCGCCGACTTCGCCGTGACCTCGCTGGACCCCAGGTCGGCAGCGGCGATCCGCCTGGGGTTCGCGTCGATGATTGACGGGCGGATGTCGCGAGCCTGTCAGGAGACCGGCCGCTGGCCGGCCGTCATGCGGGGCCGAAGCCGATGATCGTCTGGTTCTCGGCGACGAGCGGGCGGAACTTCACAGGCAGCCCGGTCGTGAGCGCGTCCAACGGTATCTCCACGACGCGCCCCAGCACCGAGATGCCCTCGTCGAGCTTGACCACCGCCACGGCGTAGGGAGCCTCGGCCGCGCGGCCGCGCGGCGGGATCCGTATCACGGTGAAGGACGTCACCGTGCCAGCGCCGCTCAAGGGCACCGGCTCCCAGTGCCGCTGCTGGCAGGTGGGACAGAACTCCTTGGGCGGCAGGGCGAGCGCACCGCACTCGGCGCAGCGGATACCCGTGAGCCGCCCGGCGCGGGCTTCCTCGAAGAAGTTCTTCAGCGTGACCACCCGGTCAGTCACGGCCGAGCAACGTGACGAGCACGGTGGCGGCATTCCCGCCGAGGGTGTGGACAAGCCCGATCTTGGCGCCGTCGACCTGCCGCGCGCCCGCGTCGCCCCGCAGCTGGGTGACGATCTCACCGATCTGCGCGGCGCCGGTGGCCCCGATGGGATGCCCCTTGGCCTTGAGCCCGCCGGAAGGATTGACTGGAATCTTGCCCCCGAGGCTGGTCCATCCCTTCTCGGCGGCGATCCCGCCGGTGCCCGGCTCGAAGAATCCCAGGCCCTCGGTGGCCACGATCTCGGCGATGGTGAAGCAGTCGTGCAGCTCCACGACGTCGACCTCCGCCGGGGCCTTTCCGGCGTGCCGATACGCCTGGAGGGCCGCCCGCTCGGTGGCCTGGACGCGGGAGAGGTCGTACTTCTCGTGGATGAACATGGTGTCGGAGGCTGCGTCAGTCGCCAGCACCCAGACGGCCCGCCGCCGAGTCCTGGCAACGTCTTCCGCGGCCAGGACGACCGCCGCGCCGCCGTCCGTGAAGGGGCAACAGTCGTAGAGCTTGAGCGGGTCGGCCACGTAGGGGCTCCGGAGCACGGTCTCCAGCGAGATCTCCTTCTGGAACTGGGCCTTCGGATTGAGCACGCCGTGGCGATGGTTCTTGACCGCCACGTGGGCCATCTGCTCCTCGGTGGTCCCGTAGCGGTCCATGTGGGCCCGGGCGATCAGGGCGAAGACCCCGGGAAAGGTGAGTCCCAGCGACTGCTCGTAGGAGGCGTCGGAGCAGTACGCGAAGTATTCCGTGGCCGCGTCGGTCGGCACGTTGAGCGCCCGCTCGGCACCGCCCACCAGGACGATGTCCGAGACCCCGCTGGCGATCTCCATCACCGCGTGACGGAACGCCGCGTGGCTGGTGGCGCACGCAGTCTCGAAACGCGTCGTGGGAATGGTGGGCAGCCCCAGCAGCGTGGCGGCGAGCGGCCCCATGTGGAGCTGGCGCTCGGCTGGGCCCCCGGTCACGTTGCCGTAATAGAGCGCCTGGATCTTGGAGGGCGCGATGTCCGCATCGACGATGGCGTCGGCCGCCGCCTCGGCAAACAGCTCGGCGCTGACGCGGTCGTGCTTGCCGAACTTGGTGATGCCGACTCCGATGACGGCGACGCGGCGCATAGATCCTCCTTCAGGCCCCGGGGTAGCAACGTTGGCGTCATGATACCGCCCGCGGCTGCCGATCGAAAGGGGTTCCGTGGCAAACCCGGTGGTTCAAGTCTCGAGGGGCATGATACGGTTGGGCCCGTGGGACATCCGCTCCGCGCACCCATGAGGAGAAGCTGAGTGACAGTTGAAGAAGCGCTCGTCGCCCTACTGGCCGGCGTGGCGGGGATCCTGCTGTTCCTCGGGCTGGCCCAGGCGCTCGACAGCCGGCGGCCCCGTCCACTCCGGCGGAATCGCCTCGTGAAAGACTCGCGCGAATCCGGCGGGGGCGGGTCCGCGCGCCGAGACTCGGCCTGGGGACCGCCGCCGACGCTGGATGGATCCTCAGACCGGCTCCTTGACCTGTCGGGGGAGCCTCTGGCCGGCGGTAACCCCGACCCCGCGAGCGCTCTTTTCGTGCCTCAGCCGCCTCCCCATGCTTCCGTCCCCACCGAGGGCGCGACCGGCCGAGGACCCATGACGCTCGAGCCTATGCCTGGGGAAGCGCCGGCGGATGCTTGTGGCTCGGGCGATCCCGACTCGGCTCTTGTCGAGGCGTGCGCGACGCTCTACCTGACCGGCAAGCATGCGGAGCTGCGGGTGGCCGCGGGGTCACGCCTGCATCGCGGCCGAGACAATGAGTCGGCCGGCGCACCTCCGGCTATAACCGCCCTCTGGAGTCTGACGGCTCTGTCCCGTCAAGCCCTGGGCGACGACGCCGAGGCGAGGGCGGCCTTCGCCGCTGCGCTCGCCGTCCTCCCCCATTCCGTCGTGGAGGGCTGCCCCCCACGGCTCGCGGCGGTGTCGGTGCCCATCGCCCGGCGGCTCATCGAGGTGGCCGAGCAGTCGCCCGAAGGAGCGGAGGACCGGATCGTCGCTCCTCGACTCGCGGCATTCTGGCTGCGCTGGGGACTGGCCGCCGCTCCGGAGGATCATGGCGTCCAGGCCCTGCTCGGGGCCGCCCACGAGGCGTTATCCGAAGGCTACGCGGATGTCATCGCCGGTTTGATCCGCCGTCACGAGTGGAGCGCGGCGAACCGCGTCCTCCAAGAGGGGCGGGACGCTGGCGAGCTGCCGGCCGCTCGCGGCGGGGTGCTGGTGGAAGTCCTGGCAGCCTCGTTCCGACAGGAGGTCGAGCGACTCACGGCTCCGGCGATCCGCGGAGCCAAGGACGAAAGCCGGGCGGTGGCCGCGCTCGAGAGCGCCGAGACGATGCTGGCCTCTGTGATCGGCGCGGAGTTCCCGCCCCGGCAATGGGGGGCGATGATCCGGCGCATCTGGCGCAGCTACGCCCATCTCGGGCTGCGACGTCTGAGATCGGGGGGCCTCGACGAAGCCGCCGACGCGCTCTTCCAGGCGCTCGGCATGAAGGAGATCGATCGACGGCGCCAGGGGCAGGTGCGAGAGGCCATCGTCCGGACGCTCGAAGCCCTGGCGGAGCAGAAGGTCGAGACCATCGCGAAGCTCCTCGCCGAGGGCGACCGGCCCGCCGCCGCGGCCGAGGTGCAGCGGCTGATGTCACAGCTCCAGCGAGCGAGAGAGGGCGGCGTCTCCCAGGAGGAGCTCATGGCCGCGTCCACGACGGCCAGGCGGCTCGCCCAGCAGCTCGAGCCGCCGCCCGGCGGATGAGGCTCTGCGCTACTCGGCTTCCGATCCGCCCCCCGAGGGTCGAGCAGGAAGCACATCTCCGTGGACGGAGACGCGGTTCTTGCCTGCCCGCTTGGCCGCATAGAGCGCCTCGTCCGCGGCGCGGATCAGCTCGCCGGGGGTCGGCGCCACATCTTCGGGCAGGGCGGCGATACCGAAGCTGGCGGTGACCCGCCGGCCGTGGCTGAAGCGGTAGCTGGGCAGTACATACCGGATGCGGTCGGCGTAGAGCCACGCCCCGGCCTTGGAGGTCTCCACCAGCAGGATGGCGAACTCGTCGCCGCCGTACCTGCAGAGGACATTGATGCCCCGGGAGTTTTTCAACAGGATCTCGGCCATGCCGCGCAGTGTCTCGTCGCCGGCCGCGTGCCCCAGCTCGTCGTTGACCGCCTTGAAGCCGTCCAGGTCCAGCAGCACCACGGCGACCGGATGGTTGAACCGACGGTAGCGGGACACCTCTTCCTCGAGCCGGATGGAGAAGAAGCGCCGGTTGTAGAGCCCCGTCACCTCATCCTTGAACGAGAACTCCTTGAGCTGGGCGCTGCTGGTCTCGATCTCCTTGTAGGCGCTGTCGAGTCTCGCGGCGTACTGGTTGATCTCCGCCGCCTGCTGCTCGATGGTGGTGAGCACCATGGAGAAAGAGTACATCAGCGACTGCACTTCCTCCTTGTTCTCGGCCGCCGCAGACTCCGGATCGGCGGGAGGGGCCGCCGGCTGGCCGACGGCGGCCGGTCCGGGTGGCGGTGAGACCGGCACCTCGGCCGCGCGGACGGCGGAGGTTACCAGGCTCCAGAGCATGGTGCCGCCCAGGACGGTCGAGACAGCTGCGATGCCCAGCAAGGACAAGAGCCATGGGAGATCGCGCGCCTGACGTCCAGGGTCCGCCGCGAGCACGGACGCGTAGAGGCCACAGGCGGCGACCAGCAGCGGGATCACGGACGACAGCGACAGGGCCAGGATCAGCCGCCGTTTCATGGCCTGTGGGCGGGCGGGAGCGCGCCCCCGCCATTGCGCTGGGTGAGCAGGCGAATCATTCCTTTCAGGAACTGAGACACCGCCCGACGGCCCGCTTCCTTGACGGGCCGTCGGAGCGTGGGGTACCGTTACGAGTTATGGCACAAGAGCCAAAAGTCTTCAATCCTGATAAGCAGATCGACTGCACCGGGCTGTTCTGCCCGATGCCCATCGTCAGGACCCGGGAGGCGATCAGGCAGATGTCCCTGGGGCAGCTTCTCGAAATGCTGTCCGACGACCCCGCCTCCGAGGCCGACATGAAGAGCTGGACCCAGATCACGGGACACGAGCTGGTCGCCATAGATCGCGATGGGGCCGTCTTCCGCTTCCTCGTGAGAAAGGCGCGGTAGCGCTGTGGCCGCCCCGAGCCCGAGCGACCGCGTGTATCTGGACTACGGGGGCTTCGCGCCGGTGGATCCGCGCGTCCTGGCGGTCATGCGCCCGTTCTTCGAAGCCGGCATCGGGAACCCGTCGGCGCGCCATTCCCTTGGCGCGGAAGCCCGCGAGTCTCTCGACGCCGCGCGCGCCAAGGTCGCCCGGCTGTGCGGCGGCGCGGCCGCCGGCGTCATCTTCACTTCCGGGGCTACCGAGGCCAATAACCTGGCGATCAAAGGTGTGGCGTTGGCGGCTCGCAACGGCCTGAGCGGGCGCATCATCCTCTCCGCCGTCGAGCACGTCTCTGTCATCAATACGTGCCGCGATCTGGAGAAGGCCGGGGCGACCCTGATCTTCCTCCCGGTCGACGGGCAGGGACGTGTCGATCCGGCGACTGTTCGCGGGGCACTCACCGCCGACACCGTCCTCATCTCAATCGGCGCGGCGAGTAATGAGATCGGCACGCTCCAACCGCTCGGGGAGATCGGTCTGATCGCGGCCGGGGCGGGCATCCCGTTCCACGTCGATGCGGTGGGCGGCCTCGGGCGCGTGCCGCTGGCCGTCGAGACCATGGGGATCGATCTCCTGTCGCTCTCGGGCAACGACATCTACGGGCCGCCGGGCACTGGAGCCCTCTGGGTCCGGCCCGGGGTGAGGCTCCACCCCCTGATCCTCGGGGGCGGGCAGGAAGGCGGCTACCGGTCGGGCACCGAGAACCTGCCGGGCCTGGTGGGGCTCGGCGTGGCCGCCGAGCTGATGCGCACCGAGGTGGCCCACGGGGAGAGCGCCAGGCTGGCGGGACTGCGCGACCGGCTCCTGCGTTGCCTGCTCGACGCCGTGCCCGACTGTCGCCTCACGGGGTCGCGGACGGCCCGGCTTCCGCACCATCTGAGCCTGGTGTTGCGCGGTGTCAAGGCTGACGGCGTGCTGCTCGACCTCGACCTGTCAGGCGTCGACGCCTCCACCGGCTCGGCCTGCGCCGCGCTCACTCAGACGCCGTCCCATGTGCTGCGTGCCATCGACTGCACCCGCGAGGAGATGGAGGGGTCGCTGTGCTTCACCCTGGGCCGGTGGAGCACGGCCGGGGATGTGGAAGCCGTCCTGGAGCGACTGCCCCCCATCGTGTCCAGGCTCCGCTCGCTTTCCGCCTTCGCGCCGCGCTGACCCGTGCGCCTGCTCCTCTTCGACGTCGACGGTACCCTGCTGACCGCCCGGGGCGCCGGACGCCGCGCGGTCAAGGCGGCACTCGAGCGGGTCTACGGGACCGGCGGGACCATCGACCAGTACGACCTGAGAGGCCAGACCGATCAGCGGATCGTCTTCGATGTCCTGGAGGCTGCTGGGCTTCCCCGGGAGGCGGTGAGGGAGCGGCTGGACGACTTCTTCGAGACGTATGCGCGCGGCCTGGTCGAGGAGATCGGCGACGGCCGGAACGTCGTGACGCTGCCGGGCGTGGCGTCCCTGATTCCCCGGCTGGACCAGACACACGGGGTGCTGCTGGGGCTCGTGACCGGCAACATCGAGGAAGGAGCGCGGATCAAGCTCGCCCCGACGGGGCTCTGGCCTTACTTCCCGATCGGGGCCTTCGGCTCCGATGACGTCGACCGGCGGCGGCTGCCTTCGCTGGCCGCGCGTCGGGCGCACGCGCTGGTTGGCTACTCGTTCCGCCCGGAGGAGGTGCTGGTCATCGGCGACACGCCGTTCGACATCGAATGCGCCCGCGCCTTCGGGGCGGTATCCGTGGCGGTGGCCACGGGTTACCACACGCGTGCCGAGCTCCTGGGCGGGCGGCCCGATCTCCTCTTCGACGACTTCAGCGACGTGGAACGCGCGGCGACGGCGCTCCTGTCGGTTCGCCGCGACAGCCCGGGCGCCTGAGCGGGCCGCTGAAAAGGGCCATCTGCTTCGAGAAAGGCTTGCGTGACCCGCTCGAGGTCCCCGCGCCGGCTTTGCCGGCTCAAGCGCTCGGCTGCTCGCCTCTCCGAGTCAGAGCCCGGTGATCTTGATGCCGGAGTTCTTCAGCTTGTAGCGTCGATTGATCGTGGCGAGGACCGCCGTGATCCCTTCGAGAGGCCCTGCGTTGGTGAGCGCGCCGGCGTCTACCGCGCGCAGCCCGATAGAGGCTCCCAGGTCGGTTACCGCTTTTTTGGCCTCGGCGTCGCCTCCGCAGAGCAGCAGGTCGCATTCGATCGGGTGATCGCCGGCCTGGAGCTCGTGGGCCGCGATGTGATGGAAGGCGGCGACGATGCGAGCTTCGGGGCCGAGGATTTCCTGGGCTTCTTCGGCTGACGAGCCCTGCGCGGGCGGCGTGAAGAGCCGCCCACCGCCGAAGGTCAACGGCACCACCGCGCTGATCACGATCTTCCCCCGGCAGGCGTCCCTGACGTCCGGGAGCGTGGTCCGGAGTCCGCTCGCCGGGACGGCCAGCACCACCACGTCGGCCGCTCTGACGGCGTCGGCATTGGACATGCCGATCACGCGGGCGACGCGAGCGCGCGCGGCGAGCTCCGCGGCCTTGGCGCGCGCCCGCTCCGGGTCGCGCGACCCGATCAGGATCTCGTGACCTGCCGCCGCCCACCGCGCTCCGAGCCCCGAGCCTTCCTTGCCTGTTCCCCCTACGATCCCGATGCGCATGCAGTCCTTTCCCGCGCGGCTATCTGAACAGATCGCGGGCCGCATCGCGGAGCAGCTCCCGGCTGCTCCCGTCCCCCGCGTCCCAGTCGAGCCCGCGAACGATGGCCACCGGGATGCGACTCAGCTTGCCCATCACCGGCTCGGCGGCGCCCGCCACCTCGTCGGCCAGCGCCAGGATGGTGGCTTGCAGCACGTGGCCGGCCGGATCCCGCTTGCCGAGATAGCTCTTGAGAGGCAGAAAGCCGGCGAGCCCGACCGCGACGTTGGTGAGACCCTCGCGCCACGGCCGGCCGAAGGTGTCGGCGACGACGATGGCCAGCTCATGACCCGTTAGCTCCAGCAGCCGCTCGCGGAGCGCCCGGGCGGACCGGTCCGGATCTTCGGGCAGCAAACAGGCGGTGTCCGGGTCCACGTTTGACTGGTCCACCCCCGCGTTAGCGCATACCCACCCATGACGGGTCTCGACGATGAGGACGCCCTTGTCCTTGCGGACCACCCGCCGGCTCTCGCCCAGGATCACCTCGGTGAGCCGCGGGTCGCGTCCGATCTCCTCGGCCAGCGCCCGGGCGCGAGGGGAGGGGGTGACCTCGGAGAGCCGTATCACTCGGCCCTCGGATTTGGAGACGATCTTCTGGGTGACGACGAGCAGGTCTCGGCTGGAGAGCGGGGTGCCCTGCCGTCGCGCGGCCTCGGTGATGAGCCGCGCCAGGTCGTCTCCCGGGGCGATCTCCGGCAGCCCTTCGACCCCGACGACCTCGTATCTTGGCGGCAAGATTATCGGCGGTTGCAGAGGCGAGCGGAGAGTCCCCACTCGCGGAGGAGGGCTGCGCTTCGCGTCCCGGGTCCCCGCTCGAGGAGCAGCGCAAGGTCCTCGGGAGCGTCGATGTCGAGACCGAGGCCCGGCAGGTCCAGAACCACCGGAGAAAGCCCTCGCTGGCGCGCCGCTTCCAGGTGGTTGTCGAACGACGGCTCCCCGAACTTGAGCGGCATGACGTCGGGCGGGGCGAGCAGGGCGGCGTTGGTCCCGAAGCCGGAGACAGAAGGCACGAAGAGCACCCCGCGCTCGTCCCCGAGCGCCCCGAGCACGGTCCTGACCTCCTCGGCCGTGACGCAGGGGACATCGCCCGGAATGGTCAGAAACTGCTCGGCTCCCGACGCTCCGGCCTCCTGCTGGGCAAAGGCCACGGCCTCGGTGTGGCCGCGGTTGGCGCTCTCGATGAGGCACGAGGCTCCGTGACGGCGCGCGAGGTCCCTGACCTCCGCGTCGGTGGTGACGACGAACACCGAGCCGGCGAGCACCGGGCCGAGCGCCTGCAGCACGTCTCTCAGCATGGCCTGAGCGAGCCCCCGCCGCTGATCCGAGGTGAGGACGGGGATCAGACGCTGCTTGGCATTCATCAGGTCCTTCACGGGCACCGCGGCGAACGCTCTCATGCGAATGCGTCAAGGACCCGGCGGGCGAGTCTGACCTCGTCCTCGCGGCTCGCCATAATGGTCTGCGCGGTCACGGGCGAAACGCCGAGCTGGAGGACCTCGGGAACCTGGCTCCTGTCCCGCTCGTCCAAGACGAGCACGTCGAGCCAGCGCTCGTACGCGCGCGCGACGCCCGCGGCCGAGACGGGGAGGCCGGTGACTGCCATGAGCCGGCCGGCGGGCCCGGAGACGGCATCGCCCCCCACGATGGGGCTGATGGCCACCGTTGTCGCGGCGGTCCCGGCCAGTGCCTCCGCCAGGCCCGGTACGGCGAGGATGGGTCCGATGGATGTGATGGGGTTGGAGGGGCACACGATCACGCCTCGCGCGTCCCGGACCGCCTGGAGCACCCCCGGCGCGGGGGCCGCGGCTTCCGCTCCCGAGTACCGTACCTCGCGTACGTCGACCTGGCCCTTCTCGCGTACGAAGTACTCCTGGAAGTCGAGCCAGCCCTCGGGTCCGAGAAGGCGGGTTCTCACTGGCTGATCCGACATCGGGATCAGACTCGCGGTCACGCCGAGACTCGAGGCGATGGATCTGGTCGCTTCGCTCAGGCTTCGTCCTTCTCTGAGGAGCCGCGTCCGATGGAGATGGGTCGCCAGGTCTCGGTCGCCGAGATTGAACCAGGTGGGCTCGCCGAGGCGCGCCATGTGCTCGAGGGCATGAAAAGTTTCGTCCCGCACTCCCCAACCCTTGGCCTCATCGATCAGCCCCGCCAGCGTGTAGGCAACCGTGTCGAGGTCGGGAGAGACGTGGAGCCCCCAGATCTCCGCGTCATCGCCCGTGTTGATGACGATGCTGAGATCGCGAAGGTCCACGAGGCGAGCGAGCCCGCGAAGAAGCTTGGCGGCACCTGTGCCTCCAGCCAGGGCAACGAGTTTCACGGGATAGCCGTCGCCCGCCGCTCACCGACCGGCGTCAGCGCGGGCGCGTCGCGGGAGGCCGCGCCCTGCCGCGCTCCACAGCGCCGTGCCGCCGCGCCAGCCGAACAGCCCGAGACCCGGCCGACCCCGAAGCGCCTTGGGCAGCTCGGCCTCTGGCACCGGGATGAACCCGTGGCGGACCCAAATCCCGTCCAGGCCCTGAGGTCGGGTGAGCACAGTGTCGATCCCTTCGGCGTCGGCGTGACGGAGCGCGGCCAAGAGGAGCTCGGCGGCGACCTCGAGGCCGGCCTCGGGCGGCGCGTCGGGGGGCGCCACCACCACGGGGCCGTTCAGCATGGCGCATGAGCCGGCCCGCTCGGCCAGGAGCGCGCCGCAAAGGCGCTCGCCGTCCCACGCCCCCCAGCCTGACTCGACATGCTCGGACGGCGGCGCCCACGCGCCGGCGAAGCGGAACAGCTCCAGGGCCGGGCCCCAGGGGGCCGTCAGTGGCCGATAGGCAATCTCCCCCCAGGCCTTACTTCTTTCCAAGCACCGAGTCCTTCAGGGACTTGGCAAGGCGGAACTTCACCACGCGCTTGGCCGGGATCTTGATGGGCTCGCCCGTCTGCGGGTTACGGCCCATCCGCGCCTTGCGGTTGGCGAGCACCAGTCGGCCGAAGTTCGGGAGCACGAAGACGTTCTTCGCTTCCTTGGTGGCCAGCGTCGCGAGGTGGTCCATCACGTCAATGATCTGCTTCTTCGTGAGGCTCGTCTTCTGGGCCAGGTGCGCGATGATGGCGGACTTGGTCATGGATTTTGCCATGTGTTCCCCTCCGTGGGTGTGAGTGAACGACAGAACCCTCGAGGATGGCGCCCCTCCCCGCGAGACCAAGCCCGTATTCTACTGAAGCTGCTTTCCATCCTCAACCGCGGTGTTCGCGACGCCGAGAGGCTAGCCGCCGCCGGTCCGCAGCCGATGAAGAAACCTGAACTGGCCCGACGCGGCGAGCTTCCGGTACGAGCCGAAGCGCGCTTCGGCGTCCTCGATGTGGTCCAGCGGTGAGTCCCCAGCGTCTTCGTCGGCGCCGTATACGCTGACGATCTCGTACTCGGTATTGCGCTGAGCCGGGATGCGTCCAGCGTCGCGGATCAGGCGGCGCAGCTCCGCCGGCGGCACGAGCTGGCCATAAGTGGCGCCCGCGGACGTGGAGATGGACTCGTTGATGAGGGTGCCGCCCATGTCGTTGGCGCCCGCCGCCAGCAGGTACTGGGCCATTTTGGGCCCCTCCTTGACCCAGGATGATTGGATATTGCGGAAGGTCGGGCCGAGGAAGAGGCGCGCCAGGGCATGCATCTTCACCACCTCGATCCCCGTCGCTCCCGGCCGCACGCCCGGCACCAGCTGTCGTCGGTACATCGGGGCTTCCTGGTGGATGAGCGAGAGGGGGACGAACTCGGTGAACCCCCCGGTGTCTTTCTGGATGCTGCGCAGCAGGTTCATGTGCCGGATCCAGTGATCATGCCGCTCGATATGGCCGTACATGATCGTGGACGTCGTGCGGATCCCCTGAGCGTGGGCGGAGGTGATGACCTCGATCCACTGCTCCACGGTGATGCGGCCCCGGGCGATGACGTCGCGGATCTCCTGGTCGAGGATCTCCGCGGAGGTGCCCGGCAGAGTGCCGAGCCCCGCCCGTTTCAAGGCCCCGAGGTACTCGGGAATCGGCATCCCCGAACGCGTGGAGCCGTAGAGGATCTCCTCGGGAGAGAACGCGTGCAGATGCATCTCCGGCACCGCCGCCTTGATCGCCCGGCACAGGTCGAGATAGTAGGCCCCGTCGAGCTTGGGCGGCAGCCCCGCCTGGATGCACACCTCGGTCGCTCCCATCTCCCACGCCTCGATGGCGCGCCGGACCACCTCGTCCGTGGGCAGGAAGTACCCCTCTTCTTCCCGGTGATCGCGGCTGAAGGCGCAGAACGTGCAGTGCTTGATGCAGACGTTGGTGAAGTTGATGTTGCGGTTGACCACGTAGGTCACCACCTCACCCGCCTGCCGCCGCCGCATCTCGTCGGCGGCGAGGGTCAGCGCCTGGAGGTCGCGGCCGCCGACCTCCGCGAGCCGGATCCCGTCTTCCACCGAGAGCTCGCCCCCGTCGAGAACCGGGCCGAGAATGCCGCGCACGTCCCTCGCGGCCCAGTCGAGATTGATCGCGGTATCGGTCATCACCAGTCTCTCCACCTCTCGAGTTCGGGCTTCACGAGCCCGTCGGCGCCGATGAGCCGCGCCACGCGCTCCCGCAAGCGCCCGTCGACGAAGTCGGGGTGCGCCGCGTATTCGGGATAGATCGCGAGCCGCTCGCGCAGCGCGTGTCCGGCCGCCTCGGTGCGCCGCCGGAGCTCCGCCAAGGCGGGCCAGGGCCGCTCCGGGTTGATATGGTCCGGCGTCAGCGGGGAGATGCCACCCCAGTCGTTGAGCCCGGCCGCCGGAAGCCGTTCGTAGCCGTCCCCAGAAAGGTTCGGAGGCGCCTGGATGTTCATGTCGGGCCCCAGGAGCAGCCGCGCGACCGCCACCGTCCTGAGGAGGTCCTCGGGGTCGGGCTCTGGCCAGCCCCGCATGGGAATCGAGGGCTTTGCCTTGAAGTTCTGGATGATGACTTCCTGAATATGGCCGTATCGCGCGTGCAGCTCACGAATGGCCAAGAGCGACGCCACGCGCTCGGCGTGAGTCTCGCCGATGCCGATCAGGATGCCGGTGGTGAAGGGAATGCTGAGCTTCCCGGCCAGCGCGATGGTCTTGAGCCGGCGGGCCGGCACCTTGTCCGGCGCGCGGTCGTGGGCCGCGCCCGCGGCCAGGAGCCGCGTCGAGGTGCTCTCGAGCATGATGCCCATGCTCGCACTCACCTCGCGGAGCCTGGCGAGGTCGCGCTCGGACATGAGACCGGGATTGGCATGGGGCAGGAGCGAGGTCTCTCTCAGCACCAACTCGCTCACGGCGCGCAGGTAGTCGAGCGTGGTCCGATGACCCATTCGTCGCAGAAACGCGCGATGCTCGGCAAAGAGGGCTTCTGGCTTGTCGCCGAGGGAGAACAGCGCCTCCTTGGCTCCCAGCCGCTCGCCCGCCCCCACGAGGGCCAAGACTTGCTCGGGCGTCATCGTGAGGGCACCGGGCTCGCCCGGGTCTTTCCTGAACGTGCAATAACCGCAGTAGTCGCGGCAGAGCGTGGTGAGCGGCACGAAGACCTTCGCCGAAAAGGTGATGCGGCGGCCACGCCCTCGGTCCCTCAGGCCGGAGGCGGCGTCCAGGAGCGCCGGCAGATGCGCCGGCGGAGCGCCGAGGAGGGCCTCCGCCTCCGCGGCATCCGGAACCCGCCCTTCGCGAATCCGGTCGAGGGCGCGATCGAGGGAAGTCAGCTCGAGTATTGCCACTGAGTCACCCTGGCGGGGTCGATCCTGATCATGAGACCCGCCTCGCGGCTGAGCCCCATGGCGCGGTACTGCGGGTACTTGGCCAGGAGGAGATCCACCCCTCGCGAGAAGTCGCCCCCGTCGGTCAGGATCCGCGCCCGACCCTGGATGATCACGTAGCGGAGCTTGGTCCATTCCTCGTCGTAGCGGTCGATGACGACCGAGACCTTGGGGTTCTCCCGGATGTTGCGGATCCGCTTGAGCCCCTGGGGGCTCCGCGCCTTGGGCTTGGCGTCGATGGCCGAAAAGATGGACTCGCCGTCGAACGCGTAGCAGATGGGCACGACGAGCGGTTGACCTGAAGTGTCCGCCGTGCCGAGCCGTCCCACACGCCCTTCCGCGATGAAGCCGGCGACCGACGCTGGAATCGCGTCCATTGGCGCGACTACCTGGATGGCCTGAGCGTCTTTGGACGCACCTCGTCGGCGAAGCGCTCCATCATGGCGAGCTGCCCGCGCAGGTCCTGGGGCGTGAGATCGAAGATGAAATGGCTCACGCCCAGCCCCTGGTACTCCCTGACGTCCTGCAGCACCTCGGATGTTCTGCCCCGGAACGGCACTCGGTCGCCGCCCGAGGGCTTGGCGCGTTTGGACGTGAGGTCGAGGGGAACCCTGAAGCTCAAGGTGATGTCCTTGGGATCACGTCCCGCCTTGCGAGCCCAGCCGTGGATGACCGCGACTTTCTCCGCGTACTCGGCCGGATAGAGGTTGGCGGGCGGCCGATGGCCGATGGGATGCCAGCCGTCGGCCAGCTCTCCCGTACGCCGGAGCGCGGCGTCGGTGTGGCCCCCGATCCAGATCGGGATGCCGCCCTTCTGAACGGGCTTCGGCAGCACGCTCACCCGCGCCATGCGGTAGTACGTCGCGCTCCACTCCACCGGCTCCCGTGTCCAGCACTCCTTCATCAACCGCAGGTACTCGTCGGTGACATGGCCGCGTTCTTCGAAGGGCGGGGAATGCAGGGCCTCGAACTCCTCGCGCAGCCAACCCACCCCGGCCCCGAGGATAACCCGCCCGCCCGACATCACGTCGAGCGTGGCGAGCATCTTCGCCGTCACCACCGGGTTCCGATAGGGAACGACCAGCACGCTCGTGCCGAGCCGGATGCGCGACGTCACGCCCGCCAGAAAGCTCATCAGCGCCAGGGGCTCCAGATACCCCCGACTCCAGTCGCCGGCCGGCTTGCGCGACGGCGAGTACGGATACTTCGAGTCGTAGACCGTCGGGATCACCACGTGATCGGTCACGAAGATGGACGAGTAGCGCAGCGCCTCTACCTTCTCGGCCAGCTTGACGAGCACGTCCGGCCGCGCGAGCGGTCCGCGGCCGGGCAATGCGAAACCGAAGTGCATGGGCGCATATTGCTCGCCGCGCGATTGCCTGTCAAGGGCACGGAGCCGGTGTCAGCCAGATGACACTCCGCGAGCGCCTATGTTAGGGTGGTAACCGGCCATGCGTCACGAGGAGCGTCTATGAAGCCGCGGATCCTCGTCGTCGACGATGAGCCCATCATCGCCGACAATCTTCGGCTGACCCTCGAGCGCGAGGGGTACGAGGTCGATACGGCACTGAGCACGGTCACCGCCGTGCTCCGGATGGAGGAGCGTGAGTTCTCCCTGGCCCTCGTGGATCTCGTCCTGCCGGACGGGGACGGCTTGCATCTGCTCCGACTGCTGAAGAGCAAGGATTCATCCCTCGAGGTGATCATCATGACGGGCCACTCCTCGATCGGCAAGGCGGTGGAGGCCACCAAGCAAGGCGCGTTCTACTTCGTGGCCAAGCCCTTCGACTCCGAGGAGATGCTGAGCCTGGTTGGCAAAGCGCTGGAGCGCCGGCGTCTGGTAGCCGAGACCTCCGAGCTGCGGCGAAAGCTGGCGGAGCAGTCCGGGTACGGTCGGATGCTCGGCTCCTCGCCCGCCATGAGGCGCGTCTTCGAGATGCTGGACTCGGTGGCGGGCTCTGATGCCAATGTGCTCATCGTGGGCGAGAGCGGTACCGGCAAGGAGCTGGCCGCCAATGCCGTGCATGCCCAGAGCCCTCGGGTCGATGGACCCCTGGTGAAGATCAACTGCGCCGCCCTGCCCAAGGACCTGATCGAGTCCGAACTGTTCGGCCATGTCAAGGGCGCCTTTACCGGTGCCTCGACGGACAAGGTCGGGTTGCTCGAGGAGGCCCATCGCGGCTCGCTGCTCCTCGATGAGATCACCGAGATGCCGCTCGATCTGCAGGCCAAGCTGCTGCGGGTCCTCGAGGATCACACGGTGCGGCGGCTGGGTGGGGCCAAGATCGTGCCCGTGGACTTCCGGCTCATCTGCTCGACGAATCTGGATCCGACTGTCGCCCTTCGCGAGGGGCGGCTGCGCCAGGACCTCTACTTCCGGGTCAACACGGTCACCGTGACGCTCCCGCCATTGCGCGACCGCGCTGCCGACATTCCCGTGCTGGCCGATGCGTTCCTCGAGCGGTTCAAGTTGAAGCACGGGCGGGAGGTCGAAGGGATCCATCCCGAAGCCTATCGCCGACTCCTCTCCTACCGGTGGCCGGGCAATGTGCGTGAGCTGGAGCATGCCATCGAGCGGGCCGTGCTCGTGGCGCGAGACCGGGAGATCACCATGGCTGATCTGCCCGAGACCTTGCAGACCGCGCCGGGCTCCCCCGACGCCGCCGCGCCCCCTCCAGGTTCGTTGGAGGAGATCGAGCGCGTGTCCATCATCCGGGCCCTGGAGACCTCGGGGTGGAACAAGCAGGCGGCAGCGGCTCTGCTCGGGCTGCGGCGCCCGACGCTCTACTCGAAGATGCGCCGCCACGGGATCCCCCAGCGCCGCAACTAAGGAGGTTGCCGGTGTCGTCCGAATGACAGGCTGCCGGCGCTAGTTGTCAATCGAACATCCCCCCAGGCGCCCATCTCGTCGCAACTACCTGCCATGCTGAGCATCTCGACTTGGCAACCCGCTTGCGAGACATCCATGTGGGCAGGTGCATCTGATGGCCAGAATGCTCGTAATAGACGATGATCCGGCCTGGCGGGCTCTCTACCGGATGGCCTTCGAAAGCCAGTTCGAGATCTTCGAGGCCATGGACGGTCCGCAGGGGCTTGCGATGCTAGATTCCGCGAACCCCGACGTGATCGTGCTCGATCTCCGAATGCCGAAGATGGATGGCCTTGACTTCATCCGGCGGCTGGGCCACAAGGGGGTCCGCGCCCCGATCGTGGTCTGCTCCGGGGCCCTGGATGATGGGGAGCGTCCCTCGATTCCCGGTGTGCAGCTCACCCCAAAGACTTCCGACCTGCGGGATCTTTGGGCTGCCCTGCGCTCGGCGGTACCTGAAGTCGCCGAACTCACGGTCGTGACCAAGCGAGCCGCCGCTCCCTTGGAAGACACCTTCTGGCGGGATTGAAGTCGCTCGTGAGTCCCGCGAGCCGCGGCCGTGACCGTGAGGCGCAGCCGCAGGCTAGCCGTGCGATTCATCGGCCCGAGCAAGAAGCGCTAGCTGCTTAGCGCTAAGGCACTCCTCTCCCTTCTGCCTATTTTGTAATCACGTCCCCGCCGTGTCCCGGCGGGTGACCCGCGGCAACCCACCGATTTACAGCATCTTGCTGGCCGAACCTTCTCGGCACGGGTCGTGCTACGGCGATCCCGCGGGAGGTCCTATGAAAAAGATCGAGGCGATTATCAAGCCCTTCAAGCTCGACGACGTGAAGGAAGCCCTCACAGGGATCGGAGTGATCGGAATGACGGTGTCTGAGGTGAGAGGATTCGGCCGCCAGAAGGGCCATACGGAGCTCTACCGGGGCGGCGAGTACACGGTGGACTTCCTCCCCAAGATCAAGATCGAGGTCGTGGTACCGGACAGTCTCGTGGACAAGGTCGCCAGTGTCCTGGCCGGCGCGGCCAAGACCGGCAATATCGGCGACGGCAAGATCTTCATCCAGCCGGTGGACTCGGCGGTCCGCATCCGGACCGGGGAGCGCGACGAGAGCGCTCTATAGACCGGCTGTTTCTATGGCGAACGTTTCCGCGACCAAGGAGGCTACGCGGTGAGAATGACGACGCGATCAATGGCGATGGTGTCACTGCTGGTGTCCTTCCTCGCCCTGGGGATAGCCGGCCAGGTCCTGGCGCAGACCGGCGCGACGCCGGCACCCGTGGCACCGGCGCCCGGAGCCGCCGCCCCGGCCCCTGCGGCTCCGGCCGCGGCGCCCAAGATCGACTCGGGCGACACCGCCTGGGTGCTGGTGTCGTCGGCCCTCGTGCTTCTGATGACAGCGCCCGGGCTCGCCCTGTTCTACGGGGGCATGGTCAGGCAGAAGAATGCGCTCGGGACGTTGATGCAGAGCTTCATCGTGCTGGCGCTGATCTCGATTCAATGGGTCCTGTGGGGGTATAGCCTCGCCTTCGGCCCCGATAAGGGGGGCATCATCGGGGGGCTGGAGTGGATCGGCCTCCGGGGTGTTGGGGCCGCCCCCAACCCCGACTACGCCGCGACCATCCCCCACCAGGCCTTCATGCTCTTCCAGATGATGTTCGCGGTGATCACCCCGGCGCTCATCACCGGGGCGTTTGCCGAGCGGAAGAAGTTCTCCACCTTTATCGTCTTCATCTTGGCGTGGGCGACGCTCGTCTACGATCCGCTCGCTCACTGGGTCTGGGGCGTGGGTGGCTGGCTTCGCAACCTGGGTGCGCTCGACTTTGCCGGGGGCACCGTGGTGCACATCTCCTCGGGCATCTCCGCCCTCGCCGCCGCGCTCATCATCGGCAAGCGGCAGGGCTATGGCCATCAGGCCATGCCGCCCCACAACCTGCCGTTGACCGTGATGGGGGCGAGCCTACTCTGGTTCGGCTGGTTCGGGTTCAACGCGGGGAGTGCGCTCGCGGCCAACGGACTCGCCGCTCACGCCTTCACGACGACCAATACAGCGACGGCCTCCGCCGCCCTCGGCTGGATGCTGACCGAGTGGAGCTCGCGCGGGAAGCCGACCGTGCTCGGCGCCGCCTCCGGCGCGGTGGCGGGACTGGTGGCGGTGACGCCGGCGGCCGGCTTCGTCACGCCTATGGCCTCCATCGTGATCGGCGCCGTGGCCGGCGTGCTTTGCTATACGGCCTGCAATATCAAGTCGAAGCTTGGCTACGACGACTCGCTCGACGTCGTGGGCGTCCACGGCGTCGGCGGGACCTGGGGCGCGCTGGCGACCGGTCTCTTCGCCACGAAACTGGTGAACGATGCGGGCGGCGACGGGCTCTTTTACGGCAATCCGAAACAACTGTGGGTGCAGTTCGTGGCCGTGGTCGTGACCTGGGTCCTGGGGTTCGTGATGACCACCATCATCCTCAAGGTGCTCGACGCCCTCATGGGCCTCCGGGTCAGCGAAGCGGACGAGCTCGCGGGCCTCGACCTCTCTCAGCACTCCGAGACGGCCTACGTCCTGGGCGGCTCCACCTATGGTGAGTACTCCGCCGCAGGCGGCCCGGGTGCGTTCTCCGAGGGTATGAAGGCCGCCGACGCGCGCGCCCGCCGGGGGCGCGCTCCCCGGGACACGCTGCCCGGCAACCCGCTCGCCGGCTCGCAAGGGGCCACGAGATTAACGTCGCCGGCTTCGGCAACGCGCAGAAGCCACGGTCCCGGGGAGCGCGCCCCCGGCCCCGCCACGCTCGCCGATTTGTCGGCGAACTCCGGAGTCAGGACCCGCCCGCCTCACGCGTGAGCTGCTCGCGAATAATGCGGACCAGGAGGGTCGGAGGGGGCCTCCACGGTCCCTCCAGGCCTCCCCCCAGGCACACGGGGGTTCGCGCCGGCCGAGCCGGCGGGCGAGCGGAGGTTAGTCAGATACGCTCCTGGGCGGGCCCGAGGCCGGCTTGACGCGCTTGCGGTAAACGCCTTATGTTGGGTGGCGGCCGAGGCGGCGGCGCCCCGCCGGTTCCTGGTTTTTTTGCTCCACCTCAATCCACAAGGAGGCAGAACGCATGACCCCGAAGGACGTCTTGAAGCTGGCCAAGGAGAAGGGCGCCAGGATCGTCGATATACGCTTCATCGACTTGCCCGGTCTCTGGCAGCACTTCTCCATCCCCGTTTCCGAGCTCAGCGAGGACATCTTCGAAGAGGGCCTGGGCTTCGATGGCTCCTCCATTCGCGGCTTCCAGACCATCGACGAGTCGGACATGCTGTTGATACCCGACGCGGCCACCGCCCAGATGGATCCCTTCACCGCGGTCCCCACGCTGGTCTTGATCTGCAACGTCAAGGACCCGGTGACGGGGAAGGCGTATACCCGCGACCCGCGCTACGTGGCCCAGAAGGCGGAGGCGTACGTGAAGAAGGCGGGCGTGGCCGACACCGTGTACATCGGCCCCGAACTCGAGTTTTTCTTCTTCGACTCCATCCGCTTCGACCAGAGCTACAACTGCGGCTACTACTTCATCGACTCCGAGGCGGGCTTCTGGAACTCGGGCGCCGAGGGCACGCCCGATCGGCCCAACCTCGGATACAAGCCCCGTTACAAGCAGGGGTATTTCCCGGTGCCGCCCATGGACAAGTTCCAGGACATCCGCTCCGACATGGTGCTGGCCCTGGAGTCGGTCGGGGTCCGCGTCGAGGTGCACCACCACGAGGTGGCCACGGCCGGCCAGACCGAGGTCGACATGCGGTTCGACACCCTGACCAAGATGGCGGACAAGGTGTGCTGGTACAAGTACTGCGCCAAGAACACCGCCAGGAAGTGGGGCAAGACGGCGACCTTCATGCCCAAGCCCCTGTTCCAGGACAACGGCTCCGGCATGCACACCCATCAGTCGCTGTGGAAGAACGGCAAGAACCTCTTCTACGAGCGCGGGAGCTATGCCGACATCTCCAAGGCTTGCCTCTACTACATCGGTGGGATCCTCAAGCATGCCCCCGCGCTTCTGGCCCTGGTTGCCCCGACCACCAACAGCTACAAGCGGCTGGTGCCCGGCTACGAGGCGCCGATCAACCTCGTCTACAGCCAGCGCAACCGCTCGGCCTGCATCCGGATCCCCGTGTACAGCAAGTCGGAGGGCGCCAAGCGGATCGAGTTCCGCACGCCGGACAACACCTGCAACCCGTACCTGTCCTTTGCCGCCTGCGTGATGGCCGGGCTCGATGGCATCGCCAACAAGATCGACCCGGGCAAGCCGGTGGACAAGGACCTCTACGAGTTGCCACCCGCCGAGGCCAAGAAGATCAAGCAGTTGCCAGGCGCGCTCGACATCGTGCTCGACAATCTCGAGAAGGACCACGAGTTCCTGCTCAAGGGCGACGTGTTCACGCCCGACCTGATCGAGACCTGGATCGATTACAAGCGGAAGAACGAGGTCGACCCCGTGCGGCTACGCCCGCACCCGTACGAGTTCGCTCTCTACTTCGACATCTAAGGTGGCTGAGTCGGCCCCCGCCGTCGGCTCGCGGCGTCGGCGGCAGGGGGCCGCGTGTCTTCCATCTCACCGCTCCGCCGTCACCGCGGGGCGCCGAACGTGCCCGCGCGTTGCGCTGGTTGGTTCTTGAGCATTTCCGATCTCCTGCTTCTTCGTTGGGCACACTCGAACAACGAGCGACAACGGCGGTTCCCCCCTAAGTCCCCATGGCCTCGAATCATTCTCGACGTGCGCTCCGGGCGGCCCCTGGCATCGGAATCGCATTGACCACCGACGATGTCACTCTATCTCATGGGTGTTCTTCAAGCTGATGGACGCGATCATGGGCATGCGGGTCTCGGCCGAGGTGGAGCTCGAGGGTCTGGACGTGCCCGAGATGGGCGCGCACGGCTACCCGGAGGTGCAGGGACCGAGCACGGTGGTGCGACATCTGCCGTCGGCGGGTACCGCCTTCGCGCCCGGGACGCCGACGGCAACGATGGCGCCGGAAAGCCGGTAGTGCAAGAGCAAGGGCGAATAAGCTATAGCGCTTCACCGGTCTGTGTGCTAAGACGGGACGCGACATACGGGAGATTCAGTCCTCCCACTGACCCGGTTGCTGGCGCCACTCACAATCAAGAGCCGAGGAGGAACCTATGATCGCGAGGACGGGCGGCCGGCTGGCGGCGAGCTTGGTCATGGCGCTGGGAACCGTGGGCCCCGTGTGGGCCCAAGCGCCAACTCCGACCCCCGCCCCGGCCCCGACCGAGGAGAAGAAGCCAGAAGAGAAGAAGGAGGAGAAACCCAAGACCCTCTGGGATGAGTTCAAGCTCTTCTCCTACATCGAGAATGGCGCGACCTTCAGCCTCCACGGAGGCAGCAAGGGAGTGCCCGGGTCGACGTCTTCGGGCTGGACGAACCTGCTGCGCTACTACGACATCGACCAGGGCTACACGTTCAACATGGCGGAGTTCAGCATCACGCGCGACCCCGACGAGGCCTTCCCCTTCGGCATGGGCCTCACCTTCGCCGCGGGACAGGACGCGCAGAAGAACCACGCGATCGGGATTCTCCGCGACGAGGACGACGCGTTCCCGTTCCGCAACACGCCGTGGTTCGATCTCGAGCAAGCTTTCGTCACGGCGCGCATCCCCATCGGCGGCGGGCCGGTGGTCAAGGTCGGGAAGTTCGTCACGCTCCTGGGCTACGAGGTGATCGAGTCCCCGAACAACCCGAACTACTCGCGTGGCTATCTGTGGACGTTCGCCATCCCGTTCACCCACACGGGCTTCCTCGTGTCCTACAGCTTCGCCGACTGGCTCAGCGCTCAGACCGGGCTCGTGCTCGGCTGGGACCGTGCCAATCTCAAGAACGACGGGCCGTCGGGGCTGGGCCAGATCGCCGCCACTCCCATCAAGGATCTGCCCATCGCCGTCAATTTCATCGTGGGGCCGGAGAAGTCCGGCGACCGGAACCCCATCCGCTGGGTGGTCGACCTGACGGCGAGCTACACGGGGATCAAGGACGTCACGCTCGGCTTCAACTTCGACTACGGCCGGCAGGACAATGACGTGTTCCTCTCCTCGCAGGGACTCGGGAACAAGGACGCGGAGTGGTACGGCATCGCCGGATATTTCACCTACGACTTCTGGAAGAGCTTCCGGGCGGCTCTCAGACAGGAATGGTTCCGGGATGTCCATGGGGTGCGCACTGCAACCATCGGCGGCGTCAACCTGCTCTCGACGACGGCCACCCTTCAGTACAACATCTGGAAGGGGCTGTTCGCGCGCGGCGAGTACCGGCACGACAGCGCCGACGAGAAGGTGTTCGGCTGCCGTAGCTCGGGCTGTGAGCACAAGACCCAGGACACGCTTTCGGTGAGCCTCTACTACAAGTTCTTCTAGGGTTGCTCAGACGTTGGGCGTTGCCCGCCCGAATGACCGCCGCCTGAGCAACCCGCTCTTCGTCCTCACCACCGAATCCTTCGATCTTTTGCGCTGCTTCCTCGGCATTCCCCTTGCCACCGGTCAAGGCCATGAGGTCCCGCTGGAGAGTTCTCATCATCGATGATCATGCGCCTTCGCGGGCCGCGCTGGCCGAGGCCGTCGCGACTCACGGCGGTCATGTCGTGGGCAATGGGAGCCGTGTCGAGGACGCGCTGCGTCTGGTCGAGCGCTTGAAGCCGGACGTGGCCGTGCTGGCGGTAGGCCTCGCCGACGGCGATGGCGTCGAGGCGGCGCGCCAGGTCATGGCTACCTGCCCCTGCGCACTTGTCTTGCTTAGCACCCGGACGGATCCTCGCGTGGCCGCGCGCGCCGTCGAGGCCGGCGTGCTGGGGTTTCTCGCGAAGCCCCTGCGTGACGAGGAGCTCGGTCCGGCGCTCGACCTCGCGGTGTCCCGGTTCCGTGACCTCGAGGCCGTCCGCAAGGAGAACCTGGAGCTGAAGCGCAGGCTGGAGTCACGCAAGCTCGTGGACCGGGCCAAGGTGCTCCTCATTCAGCGCCTCGGCCTCACGGAGCCCGAGGCGCACCGGCGCCTGCAGAAAACGGCGATGGACACGCGCAGGCCGATGGCCGATGTCGCCCGCGCCCTGCTGCTCAGCCAGGAGGTGATCCGGCTCCCTCCCGTCAAGTAGAGCCGCCGCCGCTTTCTCAGGCATGGGCAGAGGCTGCCCACCTGGCCCGGCTTCTCTGCTCATCGGCTCCGGTAACTCCATCGGGCGGTCGGAACGGTCTGGATCCTCCCTCGGCGCTGCCTTGTGGGACCGGAAGGATTTCCCTGCGCAAGCTCTAGGCATCCCTGCTTCCGTCGTGAGCATCTGCCGCCGGGCCGCCCTCCGGCGTCCTGCGAACCGTTCAATTTCCTTGAGATTCTCGACAGGCACACCGCTTGCTGTTGAGTAGGCCCGGAGGACCGATGACTGATCCCCGCGCGCTGGCCAGCTTCGAGGAGCTTGTGAACACGGCGGTGCCCGGCTTCGTCCGTGAAGCGGCCACGCTCGAGAGCGGGCGGCTCTATCGAAGCATCATGGCGCGGATCGAGCTGCCGCTTCTGCGCCAGGCCCTCGAGCTGTCGGGCGGCAATCAGCTCAAGGCCGCGCGCCTTCTCGGGATCAATCGCAACACCCTCCGCAAGCGACTCAGGCTCCTCGGGCTCTTGCCCTCGCCCCGCGCCGGGGGAGACAGGCCAGCCTGAGGGCTCGGCCGGATCCCGCCCGTCTGCTGGTCTGACGGACGACTCCCGGGTACAGTAGGTCCTGGTGCGCCCTCGACTTTCTCTTCTCGCTCTGATCCTCTTGTGGGCGGGTTGCGTCGGCGTCGGGACCCATCCGCTTCCGGGGCAGCCCGCGCATCACGTCTCCGGCGGCTTCAGGAACCCGGATCCCGAGTTCAGGCGTCCCGACGGCTGGACGCGCTGGAGCTTCTTCGCCCGTCGCGCCTGGGTGAGCCTCGTGTCGCGGCCGAGGTTCGACGCCCCGCGGGTGGCCAATGACGGCGCCACGCTCCGGGCTGCGAAGGCCAACCCGAGCGTGACCTGGATCGGGCACTCGACCCTCCTGGTGCAGCTCGACGGGGTCAATGTCCTGACCGATCCCCACTGGGGGAATCGCGCAAGCCCCTTGTCCTGGGCGGGACCGCGGCGGCTCGGTCCACCCGGATTGGCCTTCGAGGACCTGCCACGCATCGATGTGGTCGTGATCTCCCATGACCACTACGATCACCTCGACCTCCCGACAGTGAAGCGGCTAGCCTCCGCGCACGCCCCGCTCTTCCTCGTGCCGCTCGGGCTCCGGGCCTGGTTGGCAGGCAACGGGATCACGCGTGTCGAGGAGCTGGACTGGTGGGAGACGCGCGAGCACCGCGGGCTCTCCTTCGTGTGCGTGTCCGCCCAGCACTTCGCCCAGCGGACGCCCTGGGACCGCGACCGGCGCCTCTGGGCTTCCTGGGCCGTACTCGGCCGGAGCCGGCGCTTCTACTTCGGGGGCGACAGCGGATACTTCACGGGGTTCAAGGAGGCGGGCGAGCGCCTGGGGCCCTTCGACCTCTCGGCGGTCGCCATCGGCGCCTATGTGCCGGCGTCCATCATGCGGTTCACCCACACCACCCCCGAGCAGGCTGTGCAGGTTTTCGAGGACCTGCGCAGCCGCGTGCTGCTCGGGATCCACTGGGGGACCTTCGACCTCGCTGAAGAGCCGCTGGACGAGCCACCGAAGCGGATGCTGGCCGAGGCCGCCCGCCGCGGGATCGGCGCGGATCGCGCCTGGATCTTCAAGCTGGGGGAAACCCGGCGCTGGTAGGATGGTCCGGCATGCCCAGCCGGGTGCTGATCGTGGAGGACGAGCCGGACATCCGCGGTCTGCTCGCCTTTCACCTGGAGCGCGAAGGCTACCAAGTTGTCAAGTCCAGCACTGGCGCCGACGCCCTCCGCCAGGTGAGGGCTAGGCCGCCCGATCTGGTGCTCCTCGATCTGATGCTGCCCGAGATGGACGGGCTCGAAGTCTGTCGCCGGCTGCGCCAGGATCCCGCGACTGCGCCGCTCCCGATCGTGATGCTCACCGCCAAGGGAGAGGAAGTCGACCGGGTGCTCGGCCTCGAGCTGGGCGCCGATGACTATATCGTCAAGCCCTTTTCGCCGAAGGAAGTGGTGGCCCGCATCCGGGCGGTCCTCAGGCGGTCGCGGGTTCCTGCGGGCAGCACGCCGATCGTCATCGGCAAGCTCGTCATGGATGTCGCCCGCCACGTCGTGCAGGTCGATAGCGCCCCGTTGGTGCTCACCCCCAAGGAGTTCGACCTCCTCCGCGCGCTCGCCGAGGCCAGCGGGCGCGTGCTCTCCCGCGAGTTCCTCCTGGACCGGGTATGGGGATATACGGCCGCGCGCGAGATCGAGTCGCGCACGGTGGATGTCCACGTGCGGCGGTTGCGCGTGAAGCTTCGCGACGAGGGCCGGCGTATCCTGACCGTCAAGGGCGTGGGCTACCGGCTGGATCCGGAGGCCTGATGCGCGCGCTGCTCCGTGCTATCCAGCGCCGGATCGCGCTCAAGCTCACACTCACCCTGGTAGGATTCGTTGCAGTCACGTCCCTGTCCGCGGGGCTCTATCTCAAGCACGCCCTCGAACAGTTCGCGGCGGATTCGCTCGAGACCCGGCTCGCGTCGATCGGAGGCGTGCTGCAAGACGAGGCGCGCGACGTGTTCCGTGGGGGAGCCGGCCATGCCCAGGCGCAGGCCTTCGTGACGGGGGCCTCGCGGCCGACGGGAGCGCGGGTGACGCTGATCGCCACCGACGGGCGAGTGGTCGGGGAGTCCGGGCGATCGGCCGAAGAGATCGGGCTCCTGGAGAATCACCGCGATCGCCCGGAAGTGAAGGCAGCGCTGCAGGGGCGCCCGGGGCGGGACCTCAGGCACAGCGTAACCGTCCAGGCGCCGCTCCTCTATGTTGCGCTGCCGGTCCGTGACGAGGGGCGGGTGATCGGCGTGCTGCGCCTGGCCCTGTCCCTGTCTGCCGTCACCGCGTCGTACGCCACGCTCCACGAGGTGATGCTGGCGGGCGGTGCCGTGGCGCTGGCCGTGGCCTTCGCCATCGGCCTCTTCGTGGCGGGGCGCGTCACCCGACCGGTGGTGGAGATGCAGTCCATCGCGCGCCAGATGAGCCAGGGCAACTTCCGGGTCCGTGCTCCGACACGCTCCCGGGACGAGATAGGGACGCTGGGCCGCTCGCTGAACGTCATGGCAACGCGCCTGCGGGAGAAGATCGAGGACCTGGAGCAGGAGCGAGCCAAGGTCACGGCCATGCTCGACGGCATGGTCGAGGGCGTCATCGCCATCGACGGCCACGAGCACATCGTGCTGATGAACGAGCGTGTTCGGGCCATCTTCAACCTGGGAGCGGTGCGCGGAGAGCGCAAGCCGTTCCTCGAGGTGATCCGCAACGCCGAGCTCCATGAGGTGTTTCGGACGAGCCGCGGCGCCGCCCCAGGGGTCGTGGTGCGCCGTGAGGTGAGCCTCACATCTCCCGCGCTGCGCATCCTCCAGGTACACGGCGTCCCGCTGCTCCTGGCCGGGGGGGAGACCGGGGTGGTGATCGTGCTCCACGACATCACCGAGCTGCGGCGGCTCGAGCAGGTGCGGACGGAGTTCGTGGCCAATGTCTCCCACGAGCTGCGCACTCCGCTGACCGCCATCCACGGTTACGTGGAAACGCTCCTCGGCGGCGCCCTGGAGGAGCCCGAGAACGCCCGGAAGTTCCTCGAGGTCGTCCACCGTCAGACCGGGCGCCTCGGGCGGCTGATCAACGACCTCACCGATCTGTCGAACATCGAGCTCGGCAAGGTGTCACTGCGCCTGGCGCCCACCAGCCTCGACGAGGTCCTGGATTCGGTACTCGCGGTCATCCGGCCGCGGGCCCAGGCGGGAGGGGTCGCCGTGGGCGTGGAGATGCCGCCCGGCCTGCCGGCAGTCAGGGCCGATCACGACCGCCTCGCCCAGATCCTGATCAACCTTGCGGACAATGCGGTGAAGTACACACCGGGAGGCGGAGCGGTCACGATCCATGTGTCCGAGACGGGACATGGCACGGTCAAAGTGTCGGTCGAGGACACGGGCGTCGGCATCCCACCATCGGACCTGCCGCGCATCACCGAGCGCTTCTACCGCGTGGACAAGGCGCGCTCGCGCGAGTTGGGCGGCACCGGCCTTGGCCTGGCCATCGTCAAGCATCTGGTGCTCGCCCACGGCGGCGAGCTCGGGATCGAGAGCGAGCTCGGGCGCGGGACGAAGGTGCGCTTCACCATCCCCGTGAGTGAGGGGGCATGAGCGCGTTCTCGCCAAGCTCCGCGCACTCGCTGGCCGACCCGCAGGGCCCGCCGCGTTCACGTGAAGTTTACCCAGCCGTCATCGTCCCGTAACCGCGCCCGGCGACACTGCCGCCGTGACGAGAGCCACGGCGGAGGCCAAAGAAATGGCGTCCAACCGGCCTCGCCCGGCCGAGGCGGTGGGTGGTGCGCCCGCTGAGCGCGCCGGTCGGATCCTGATTATCGAAGGGGCAACGCGTGGAGCTGACCCCCAAGGAGTTCGACCTCCTGGCGGCGCTGGTGGCAACGCCGGGCCGGGTCTTCGGTCGAGAGGAGCTGCTGGACCTGGTCTGGGGGCGAGACGGGTTCGTGGAGCCCCGCACGGTGGACGTCCACGTCGCGCGGCTGCGCGCCAAGTTCACGGCGGCCGCCCTCCCGGCGCCAGGAATCGAGACTGTTCGAGGCGTCGGCTACCGCTTCCGGGACCCCGACAGGAGCGACTCGTAACCGATTTGTAACATGCCGGTTACCTGGCTGAAATGCGGGCCGGCGATGATCGAATCGAATGAACCGAAAGGAGAAGGACGGATGGGGACGAAGACCTGTGCGGCCCTGGCACTCGTGGGACTTACCGCGGCCGTGGCGTTCGCGGCGGGCCCGCTGAAGCTCGACCCCGCGCTGGCGCCGTACAAGCCAGTGAGTGGGGTGAGCGGCAGCGTGTCCAGCATCGGCTCCGATACGCTCAACAACCTGATGACGCTGTGGGCGGAGTCCTTCAACAAGTTCTACCCGAACGCGAAGATCCAGATCGAGGGCAAGGGCTCCTCGACCGCGCCGCCGGCTCTCATCTCCGGGACGGCCCAGCTCGGTCCGATGTCGCGCGAGATGAAGGGGAGCGAGGTCGACGCCTTCGAGAAGAAGTACGGGTACAAGCCGACCCCCATCAAGACCTCCGTCGACGCGCTGGCGGTGTTCGTCAACAAGGATAACCCCGTCAAGTGCCTGACGATCGCCCAGGTGGACGCCATCTTCTCCAAGTCGCGCCGGCAAGGCTACAAGGAGGACATCACCACGTGGGGGCAGCTCGGGCTGACGGGCGAGTGGGCGAGCAAGCCCATCAGCCTCTACGGCCGCAACTCCGCGTCCGGGACCTACGGCTTCTTCAAGGAGCACACCCTCAAGAACGGCGACTACAAGGACTCGGTGAAGGAGCAGCCGGGCTCCGCCGCCGTCGTGCAGGGGGTCACGGTGGATCGCTATGCCGTCGGCTACAGCGGGATCGGCTACGCTACCGCCGGGGTGCGGGCGGTGCCGCTCGCGGAGAAGGAAGGCGCCAGGTGCTACGAGGCTGATCCCGACAATGCCTATGCGGGGAGCTACCCCCTGTCCCGCTTCCTCTTCGTCTACGTCAACAAGGCGCCGGGCAAGCCGCTCCAGCCGATGACCCGGGAGTTCGTGAAGCTCATCCTGTCGAAGGAGGGGCAGGAGGTCGTCGCGAAGGACGGCTACTTCCCGATTCCGGCGTCCGTAACGAAGGAAGAACTGAGCAAGGTGCAGTAGGTGGCGATCACGCCGGACGCGCTCCCAACGGGCGGGCGGCCGGCAGCACCGGCGCGCCCGCTGCTCGTGTCCCCGGCCCGCACGAGCCGCCGCATCCTGGCGGACCGCTGGGCTTCTCGCCTCGTCGTGACCGGCGGGATCATCATCATCGTCTCCATCCTGGCGATCCTGTTCGTCATTGCCGCCGAGGTGTATCCGCTCCTGGAGCCGCCCACCGCCCGGCTCGTCGGGGCCGCGATCGCGGGAGCGCCGGGCGGTGACGTTCCCGTTGGTGCCCTCGGCGTGGACGAGTACCGCGAAGTTGCGCACCAGGTGCTCTCGGGGGGCGTGCTGCAGCTCATCGACCTGAAGGGCGGGACCGTGCTGCCGGCCGTGCCCATCGGAGGCCTGGACGGGGCGCGGGTGACGCGGGTGGGCGAGGGCGGGAGCGGGAAGTACCTGATCGCCACGTCGGATGGACGGGTGATCCCCCTCGAGGTCAAGTTCGACGTGACGTTCAAGGACGGGACGCGGAGCGTCACCGCGCAGCCCGTGTTCGGCGAGCCCTCGGTGCTGGATCCCGAGAAGAGGCGGCCCATCCAGGACGTGGCCTTTGCCGCGGCGGGTCCAGGACCGGTGACGGTGGCCCGGGTGGGGCCGGCCGACCTGGTCTTGCACACGGTGGTCGAGAAGAAAGCGCTGATCGGTGGGACCCGGCGGGAGGACTCGCTGGCCGCGCTCCCCATCACAGTGGACGGTGCGATCACGACCCTCAGGCTCGACCGGCGAGGCGAGGACCTCTTCATCGGAACTTCTCGGGGCCAGCTCGTCCGCTACGACCTCCGCGACAAGGAGAACCCGAAGGCCGTGGAGACAGTGGACGTGGCGAGCCGGCCGGGCGCTGGCGTCTCGGCCCTGGGCTTCCTCATCGGCGACCGCACGCTGGTGGTGGGCGACGAGGCGGGCGGTGTGTCGACGTGGCAGCTGATCCCACCGCCGGGCGGGGGGCAGCCTCACCCCGCGCGTATCTACCAGTTCCAGGGGCACGCCGGGCCCGTGGTGGCCATCACCGCCTCGGGACGCGACAAGGGCTTCGCGACCGCGGATGCCTCCGGGCATGTGCGCGTGCACTACGGCACCTCCGGCCAGACTCTGCTCTCGATCAAGGAGGACAGCGGCAAGCTCCGGTCCATCGTGTTCGCCCCGAAGGCGGATGCGGTGCTGGTCAGCGACGGGCGCGGGGCGATCTCACAGTGGATGGTCAACAACCCGCATCCCGAGATCACCTTCAAGACGCTGTTTGGGAAGGTATGGTACGAGGGGTACGCCGAGCCCGAGTACGTCTGGCAGTCCACCGGAGGCACCGACGACTTCGAGGCCAAGTTCAGCCTGACTCCGCTCATCTACGGAACGCTCAAGGGAACCTTCTACGCCCTGCTCTTGGCGATTCCCGTGGCGCTCCTGGCCGCCCTCCATGTGAGCGAGTTCATGCACCCCGACCTCAAGGCGTACATCAAACCCGTGGTCGAGGTCATGGCAGCGCTGCCCAGCGTGGTGCTGGGTTTCCTCGCCGGCCTCTGGCTGGCGCCGATTATCGAGCGGGTAGTGCCGGGGCTGTTCCTGATGCCATGGGTCCAGGCGGTGTTCATCCTCGGTGCATTGCTGCTCTGGCGGCCTCTCGGCGTCGCCCTCCGGGCCCGGTTCCGGATGGGTAGCGAAGTGATGCTGCTCATGCCCGTGGTGATCGTCGCCGGGTGGGTGTCCTTCCTCCTCGGGGGCGTGATGGAATCGGCGCTGCTGGGGGGCAACTACCGGGGGTGGCTGCTGTCCGCCCTCGGTCTCACCTATGACCAGCGCAACTCCCTCGTGGTGGGCGTGGCCATGGGGTTCGCGGTGATCCCCATCATCTTCACGATCGCCGAGGACTCGCTGGCCAACGTGCCCCAGCATCTCCGCGCCGGGTCGCTGGCCCTGGGGGCCACGCGCTGGCAGACGGCGCTGCGCATCGTGCTGCCGACGGCGAGTCCTGGCATCTTCTCGGCCGTTATGATCGGCTTCGGCCGGGCGGTGGGCGAGACCATGATCGTGCTGATGGCGACCGGCAATACGCCGATCATGGACTGGAGCATCTTCAACGGCTTCCGGGCCCTCTCGGCGAACATCGCCGTCGAGCTACCGGAGGCGCCCGAGCAGGGGACGCTGTTCCGCGTGCTCTTCCTCGCCGCCTTCCTCCTCTTCTGCCTGACCTTCGTCATCAACACGCTGGCCGAGCTGGTGCGCCTCAAGCTGCGCCAGAAGTACCGCTACCTATGAGCAAGCTCTGGAAGAGCGGCGAGCCGTTCATCTGGCTGACGGGCGGGGCGCTGGCGATGGCCCTCCTGATGGTCGCCGGGCTGATCGGGCTCATCCTCGGGAGCGGACTCGGGTTCTTCTGGCCCCGGTCCGTGCTCGAGGCCGGGCTCAGGGACGGCAAGGCGCTGACCGGCCAGATCGCCGAGCGCGAGGTCGTTCCCGGAAAGCCCGGCGAGTACCGGATCAAGCTCCGGGTTGGCAATCGCGATCTCTACGGCGCCGACTTCGTCTGGGTGGATGAGGGTCAGATCGCCAGGCGCGAGTACCCCGTGGACATCGCGGTCATCGAGCGGACGGAGTGGGGCCTGCTGATCGGCCGCGTCAAGGAGGTGCGGGAGGGCGGCCAGGTGGTGGCCCGGGGTCCGGAGGCGGTGGCCGCGATGCGGGAGCGTCTCCCGGAGGCGAGCCGGTTGCGCCGCGAGATCAAGCGCATCGAGACGGGCCCCATCGGGGCGATCAACCACGAGCAGGAGCGGATACGGCTGGCGCTGCGCAGTCTGGAGCAGGGGGGCGTGAGCAGCGGGCCGAGGGTCGATGCCCTGAAGACCCAGATGGCGGGGCTGCAGGCGCGCTACGACGAGCAGGAAGGGCGGCTGGCGACGCTGCGCGCCGGCCAGAAGACGACGGTGCTGATCGTGGCCGACGCCGGCAAGGAGAAGGACCTGCCGCTGGGGCAGGTGGTCGAAGTGTACTTTCCCAACGCCATGAGCGTGCCGTCCAAGAGCGCGCTGTACGCCGCCAAGGCGTGGGAGTTCGTCTCCGACGACCCGCGGGAGTCGAACACCGAGGGCGGTGTCTTCCCGGCCATCTTCGGGACGGTCATGATGGTCTTCATCATGAGCATCCTGGTGACGCCGCTCGGGGTGCTCGCCGCCTTCTACCTGCGGGAGTACGCCAAGCAGGGGCCGTTCGTGAGCGCCGTGCGCATCGCGGTCAACAACCTGGCCGGGGTGCCGTCCATCGTGTTCGGCGTCTTCGGCGTCGGGTTCTTCATCTACATCGTGGGCGGCTTCATCGATCGGCTGTTCTACGCCGAGGCGCTGCCCACGCCGACCTACGGCACCGGTGGCATCCTGTGGGCGTCGCTCACGCTCGCCCTCCTCACGGTGCCGGTGGTGATCGTGGCCACCGAGGAAGGGCTGGCGGCCATCCCGCGCGGCGTGCGCGAGGCCTCACTGGCGCTGAGCGCGACCAAGCTCGAGACGACGCTGCGCGTGGTCCTCCCGGCCGTGATGCCGTCGGTCCTGACCGGGCTGATCCTGGCCATGGCGCGGGCGGCGGGCGAGGTCGCGCCGCTGATGATCACGGGGGTGGTCAAGCTGGCCCCGTCGCTCCCCGTCGACGGCTACTGGCCCTTCGTCCACCTCGACCGGAAGTTCATGCATCTGGGCTTTCACATCTACGACGTGGGCTTCCAGTCGCCGAACGTGGACGCGGCGCGGCCCATGGTCTTCGCCACGACTCTGCTGCTACTCGTCATCGT